>Ga0080013_1000276_pt1 | contig 72725 bp, 111 predicted proteins | sample ETNvirenome_6_85_FD_69236 | JGI IMG/M metagenome (GOLD analysis project Ga0080013, IMG submission 69236) | Marine viral communities from the Pacific Ocean - ETNP_6_85 (SPADES assembly) (version 2) | ecosystem: Environmental > Aquatic > Marine > Oceanic | place: Pacific Ocean | collected 2013-06-19
GCATATCCTGTAGAACCCTTGCTGCCTCCGGGTACCGCCCAACAGATCCTAGCGCCGCACATGGGGCACTTGAACGAGTCATCCCCGTTACGTGGCAATCTACATCTTCCACGTCTTGCGCTAAGCCTACCCATACAGTAGGTAGGTATGTTAATCCGAAAACCGCCTACTCGTCTGGGAAGTTTAGATACGCGTATTCACCGAATAGTTCTTTGGCCTTAGCGTCATACGCTCTGGCAGCTGCTTCTTTGTCTGTAAAATGACCTATATGCCGCTGTTTATAGTCATATCGAATATAAGCACGCCATCTTTGGGCGCCTTTGTTCCAACTCACTCCTTTGTAGCCCGATTTGCTTGTGTTGCTTAAGGCTTGGTTGGCATTGTTATGCTGCGTTGTTACAATGCGTAAGTTGTTTCGCCGGTTATCCAAGCCATTGTGGTTGATATGATCGGTTAGCTTGCCTTTTGGCGCGTACGCTATAAGGCGATGCATGGCTATAGCAGTCATGCGATGGTGTCGCTTGCCGCTGCGGGAGCGACACCATCCACCGTCTGGATGGGGAATGCTGGTTTTTGCGTAGAAAGTGCGATTTGTAGGGCCTTGCCAAATATACCACCGGTGTTCCTTTACTAACTCCCAATCTTCCTTATCGATTAAGGCTATATGTGTGCCATGCTTCGGGCTCTCGATAATCACCTCGACTGCCTCTGCGCCGTCGATGATTACCTCTCTGTATTCGTTTAACTTCTTGGCCGGCGACTTCCTGCGCTTGCCTCCGTTGCATTCTCTACGTACTCCCATTCACTCCTCCTATATGCTCTCTACATCATACCACACATGCGGCGGGTTCTCAACCGAATTGTGGGGGAATTTTTTGGGGCGGTTTTTTGCAACGTTCAATTGTGGAAAATTGGCGGTGGTATCGCGAACAGACTATACCCGCTGTAACGCAGCCCACGTAACGCGGAGACATACATCCCGGTAGGAGGGGGGTAGGGGGGACCCCCCGGTACCTGACGTTAAACCTTTGCTTTCATTTAATGCGACAGAAAGATTAGTTAATAATGTTTCATGTTACACTATCATTTATTGTATGTGTGTGCGCATAGTATCATTAATACTAGTATGATTAGTAACATTATAAGTCGAGCTGTCATTAATAATCTTCTTTGTGTTCTTTATAGTCTCGCGCTAGTCTCTTCAGTGTACTAGCATAGACTGCCAATAGTATACAGCTATACCCGACGACAGTAGACGGAACCTGTATACAATATTTATTTATTAGTACTCTCGCAGATCTTGTTCGCATGCTGTCGCTCATAATATATTGCTTTACGCTTGACCCTTAAGGTCGCGTAAGGGAACGTTAGCACCGCATCGCACACAAGAGTCCGCATGAACATATGACCAGTGGCCACAGAACCGACAGTAGAATTGGGGGTTGTCCATGTTTATCTCTCTATAAGGGAAGGTTACACTAAGTAGTTGATATTGTTAATGTTTTATTTTTAGGGTTCTCGCGCATTCTTGCTGTAACACTAGCGAATATAATATATATTTGTATGCATTCTCGCGTACAATGCGCTGTCACACGCGCTGCACTGCCGTAGAACCGCATTATTACGTTCGCATTGTGGTTGTTACATATTTATCTTTCTATAAGGGCAACGTACATTCGATTGGCTGTTCATGGGCATCTATAAAATCGGGCAATTCGCATTTAATGTGTCATCGGGTACTCTTTAATGTGTCGGGCCGTGGTGGTCATGCTGTCACATTTATGGTCGAGACCCCAGCATAATGCAGGTTAACCGCCTGCAATCAGTACATCTAGCGCAAACGAAAGCCAGAACAGCGTATAAAAGCCGACGGCTAGGGAGATTCCCATAAAGATGTCTGCATACGATACATTAATAGATGTTACTTCCATCTGTCGCATATATTTCGCTGCCTTTTCGTTACTCTGTCGCATGTATTTCTCCGTTAACCTCTACTTATATTGCGGTTGACGTGGTGGGCTCGATGTAGTATTTAAGCCCATCCACATCCCACCACATTTTAAAGACGGTATAATCACAGTCGACTTTCAATCATTAATAACACAATACCGACTGAGACTACCACTATCCACTCATATGCTTTAAGCATTCTTTATACACAATACTACTCTATCTCTCTATCTTTCTATACTCTACTAAAAGATTAGATAAATAATAGTATATCTGTACTCCCATAAAACAATAGTCATGACTGCTGTAAGAATAGTTTTCATTAGTCTCGCGCTCCTTTAGTTCATGGCGGCCGCAAGCACAAAGCATGCAGCCATATAGCCAAGTGCGCCAAGTACAACGAAGTTCGCAGCGATTACTAAAAAAACAACACCATCCTGTGCAAACTCTGTTAGCTTCTCTGTATCAGTTAGAAATGCAATAATCTTATTCTTTGTCTTCATTTTTATATCCTCCAATGGATAAGTTAAGATCTATTCTTATTGTTCTGGGGCTCTTGTTCTTCTCTCACGCTCTGGATAAGTCTCGTTCTCCAGTCGACAGGCTTTCTACTGTCCACTGCCATTTCTACTTCTTCAGTCTCCAGATCCATGTCTTCCTTAATCTGCCATAAAGCCTGTTCAATCTCTTCGGTTACATCGCAATCAAGATCTTCCTCAATGTGATGTACTTCTTCTTTCTTATTCTTGCTCATTCTTCGTTCTCCTTGGCGGGGCAGTATTCATATCGCATGCACTGATAAGCACAAGATCGCGCGTATCTTCCCAGCGAGTCGCCGGCGCGTCCTCGATTGTTGTTTTTAATCCCCACGGTGTTCTCGTGACCGCAGTTAAAAGCGGCGAGGCGCGATAATGCACTAAAGCTGACATCGTATGCTGCCCTGTTGATGACAACTGTAATACAACGCCCCAAGCGCTGGTGGTCCTCTCGCGAACTAAGTCGCCTACTTTAATGTTATTCTTTGCCATTGAATTCATAATACCATCTTTTGTCTCGACTGTCAACATTTAACTGCTCGCCCAGTCAATATAGCTCATGAGTGCCTTGGTTCGTTCGTGATCATACTTGACTGGATTAATCTCGATTCCCAAGTATTCCGCCAGTAGTTCACCGCGTCTCCAGGCCTCAAACTCTTCGCTCAGTACTGCGACCCGCTTATTCTTTGCGGGGCGATGTCGAGCTTCCTGGTGTGTTTGATAACTCAACTCGTATAGTCGATCCCCATCGCGGGCTTCATTGACAAGAACATGGCCGGCTTCATGCAACAAAGTATAAAGGCGGTTCTCGCTATGCTGGCGAGAGTTAATATATACACGTTCCTCCTCGAAGGAGGCAGCGTCAGGCATATCGGGGCCCAAGCACACTTCATAGTTGCGCATAGCAAGCCAAGCAGCGACACGATCAAAACCTTCGTTAAACGTCATAACTTGCTTTCAAACATCCCCTTGGCGCTTAGCATGTTGCATTTTAACAGCATTAAGCATCAGACGCAGCGCCTCTTCGTCGTTCATGCGATGGTTGATACCACATTCAATGAGCATGCCGCCGCTCTCTCGCGACAGCATTTCGCTATCTGCGTAGGGAACCACGGTGTCGCTCCATGAGTGAAGAATGATAGTGTCACCGCGGGGAGTTGCCCATGGACACCATGTTCGCCATGCTGGGGCGATCAGCACCGTAGGCAGCCGTGTGTTTGTGGCCATGGCTACCGCGGCCCCACGAGAGGAGCCGATGATAACATCAGGATTGTATACAGAAATGGTATGTCGGGCAGCCGTGACGGAGTGGTCCCAACTATCGCGGTCAAGCCATGGCGCAATAACGTCCAGGCCGGCGTTCTTCAGATGTCGTACTTTCTGACCCTTCGGGCTGGATTCGTAACCATGCAAAAATACGACACGGATGGGTTCGGCGTTCTGCGTTGTCATGACAGTGGACACCGCATATAGTGACAGGCGTAAAAGATGAGGCTCCCCCAGCAAACAATGTCAGCGAGGAGAAAAACAGCCCCATACTTGTTCAAGTTTCTCATTTTCAGACCTCGCCCTTCTTCTCTTCAGTTGCACCGTCGGCCATGATCGCAGCAATATCAGCCTTCGTCATGCGCTTGGCCTTATTGCGCTTGTTTGACTCGCGCAGAAGGCGAGAATACCGCTTGTGATCCGGCTTGCACAGGACGAGGTTCTCCAGCCCCATCGCCTTCATGCGGGCGAGAGAGACGCGGGCCAGCCTCTTACCCTCGGTGAGGCTCTTGGAGCCTTCAGGACGTGTTAGAGGGCGTTCAAGCGCCTGTAGGCGCCCCTCATTGCTCCGGCTCACGTCCACTTTGCTAACATACCAGTTGTCGTACTTCTTTGCCATGCGATCTATCTCCTTTTCGCTTATGTAATGTAACCGTCTGGGGCGGTTTGTCAAGCCAAAGTGCCCCGATTTGACATCCTTTTGACTAAAACGGGATCTCTTGATCCACTGAGAGGGGTGTCGTCATCCAGACGCGCGGGTGCATCACGTCATCAGCATACTGACGAGCAAGATTAACGTGCGTCGATGTGGTCTGAGAACGAAACTCCCCACTTGTAGCCGTGTAATCAGCAATCACAAGCCGTTGGGAATCGGTGCGCTGGCCAATCTTCAGGTTGTAGGACCATAATCCTCCGAAGGCATCGGCTCGCAATGATCCTCGATGATTGTGGCACGGGGCTCTGCCTTGAATCCATTGAAGCAGGACTTCCCTATTATTCTGTCTATTCATCGTCGGCTCTCCGGGCCATTGAAAGTATAAGGGTCGAAGGGGTCGACTGTGGCTGACGGAGGGTCTTCGTGGAGGGTCTCCACACGCCCCTGGAGCGCTTCCCAGCGTCCCGCCGTGGTATGCACCCGTCGGGCGCTCTCAAAGGCTTCTACGGCAGCCCGAAGGCCTTCACGCATGTCCTCCACGGACTCCGAGTAGGATGCCCTGTTCACGCTTTCAATAAGCTCGCGCACAAGGGTTTCGATGGGTTGAACCCATCGGATGCATCCGATGGGTTGATCGTTCGTGTTCATTCTGCTGCTTCTCTCCTTATGAGATACGGGGGGTGTGTTTTACTTCTTGCTCGGACGGTAGCGCTTGATGTCGCGCTCTTCGCAAACAGTGGTGGTTGCACTGCCGACGGGCAGCACCTTGTAGCGCTTGTTACCCTTGGCGGCGGACACGATAGTCTCGTCAGTGCTGATAATGATCAGCGGCACAAGCTTAACCGGACAGAGTCCCTGGTAGGGATTTCGCACGAAACCCCCAGCACGCTGGGAGACCATCGAACCCACCGGGTAGAGCGGAGGCTGCTCATAGCCTGCAATCACCTTCTGAGCGTACTTATTCTGCACTACCCTCTTCCAGGTCTCCAGGTCCGGGATGTACTCTTTACCGGCAGCCGCGGCATCATCGACGGCGTGGACGGTCTTACGCCAGTACATGGCCTCGGCGCGATAGTAGTCGATCACTCTGTGAAAATTGGTCCGCGTCTTGTCGGTGTCGTTCTTCCAACGCTCCACAAAGCCAGCGATGCGCTCCATGGCTTCGTCAGAATGTTCTGCCTCGATCTTCTCAAGGGTCCGCATCTGACCGTCTGAGAGACGCCAGCCGCGGGCTACCTGCTCCTGGAGGGACTCCACGAAGCCATGGGCCCAAGAGCCGGCTGTGACGCGCTCGGCGAGCCGTGAGAGCCGTGTATCCAACTCCGTGGGCCCAGAGGCCTCCAGGGCTGCCATGACCTCCAGGGCGCCCTGAGAGCGCTCCTGGATCTGCTTAAAGTAGCGCCGGCGGCCAGGAGTCATGTACGAGGCGCCCCTGTGGCCATAGCCGCGCTTCATGTCCTCGATGACCTTGCGATCACGCGAAGACAGCCCCTTGTGGGCGAGGAGAGCGGGGAAGGCGAGTTTCCAAGAAGTGCGAGCCATGTTATGTGTTCCTTTCTCGACGGTACTGATACATTATACAGGAGGCTGGGGCTAAAGTCAAGTAGAACTTGTCAAGGGAGTGTCAAGAGTGGAGGTGGTGCCGACGACATGCATTAGATGGCCTTCCCAGATCCGAATGGTGATACCGTTCGTGAAGAGCACGAGCCAGAAGGAGCCTCCTTCATGCGGGTGAAAACTCAAAACCTTCTCGGTGATGATTCCTATTCTCGCGCTGGGCATGTCTTCCTGGTGAGTGCCTACTACTTGGACAAGATCGCCTGCCTTAAAGACTGTCTTGACCCGAGCATATGGACGGCCGCCGCGCACTATACATCAATCGCGATAACGCGCTCATTCGTACTGAAATATGGGCGCTGCATGCATGCGCGAGTGGTCATCCACATGCGCTGACACTTGCTGGAAATGGGCTTAGGAGCCATCATATCAGTTAGAATGATATGTCCATCGAAGTTCTCCTTATTGACGTACTTGGTCGGAGCATCAAAATCCGTGCCGCCGCACATAACGCGCTCCGTCTTCCGGGCCGATCCCTTCTTCCAGGTGTAGACCTTGTCCACGGCAACCTCAGTGTCGAAAGGAATGACGGTAAACTCTGCAATCTCTGCAAGCTTGTTAAGCTCCGAGAAGAACGCGGTGAGCATACGATCATCAACCGAACCGGACTGATCAATGCTGATCGCAATCCGCGCATGGCGCCGCACGCGCTTGCCAGGGTGGATACGGGGGAAACGACGATTGATCCGCCGCGGAGTAGAGCGGGACTCGGCCCGCTGGGAAGTCTTGACAAAGTAACGCAGCACCTTGCGCCAGTCCACTCGGCTCTGGATGCGCTCCAGGATGTCCTGGCGCATGGAGGAGGACACAGAGCCCCAGTTGCGGGCCCTCTCGGCCTCCTGGGCGGCTTTCTTGATGGTATCCCGGAGTCGCTCCTTGGCGATCTCGGAGACGGCGCCCTGGGCCTCTCCGAAGCCCTCATGGCTATCAAAGCTGTCAGCGCCGCCAAAGGGATCGGCCTGACCATCGCCATCGCCCTCTCCGGGTTGACCTTGACCCTCGCCTTCTTCCTGGTCCTCGCCCATGCGCTTGAGCGCCTCCAGATACCACTCGTAGCTCATGTTAGCGGGAAGCTCTGCGAACGGCCCCTGGCCGGGCACAACCGCCTTCATGGGCTCGCCGCTTGGCATCATGGGACCGGGATTGTTCTCATCCGGGAGCTTGTTCCGCATCTCCGGGAGACCGTTAATCGCAAGGTCCATCGCGATGTTATCAATGCGCTGGAGACCATCCGCAGGCTTGCGGCCCGTGACGTGCTCCAGAACGCAGTGGTAGAATTCGTGCATGAGCACGCCCAGCTTGTGCTCATCGTCGAGCGAGCCCATGAACTCAGGATTGTACATAAGCTCAAACCAGCCAGTGGCAGGATTGACGCGGACGCCAGCCGTCGGGATCTGATCGGTCGGAGTCTTGTCGATGCGGCGCGAGAGCGCGGCAAAGAAGGACTCACGCATCAGCAGACGCGCTGCGTGCATGTTGAGGTCAAAGGGCGGGGGACTGTTATCAGAAGTGCTCATTTAGTTCTCGATCCTTATATACGTAGTATACCATAGGCGGAAGGAGCTTGTCAACAACCAAATTGTCAAGGGAATGTCAAGGGTCGCAGGCCCGGTAATACTGGGCGTTCAGAGAGAATTCCTTAATCCAGACGCCGCGGCCCTCCGTCCAGAGGCGGTATTGTTTCCTGGGGCCCCAGCTGGAGAGGCTGTACTCGACACCACCGCGCGGGTCTTTAGCAACCTCCAGGACAACCGCAGGGGTGCCATCGCTATACCTTACCAACAGGTCGCCTACTCTAATATCCCTCGTGGCCACCAGATCGTTCTCCAATTTTAACGAACGTCTTCTACGCCGCACTGACAACCTCTAACTCTGGCTCAATGACGAGCGGAGGGCAATAAGCGCCAGACATCCACTTTACCTCTACAAGAGGGTAAGCCGTCGGTGTCCTACCCTCTCGCACGCTAAGCACAATGCCGACGGCGTGTTCTGAGGTCTGAAGCCAGCGAACCACGTCGCCGGTCTTGACCTTTGAGACAAAGGACCGTCGGCTCACATGTCACCGCCAAGGATAACCACGAGGTGATCAGAGACCTTCGTGCCGTTAGCCGCAGTGCTCTTGTGAAGCTCGACCACGTTGTCGATGTTATCAGTGTCACCGATAGCGGTCCACAGCTTCATCGCAACCTCGGAGGGCATCGAGACGAAGTAGTTAGCGAGATTGTGAATCTGGGCCGACGTAAGGGTCTCACCGAACGTCTCAGCAGCCTGAAACTTCTCGATCATGGCAGCGTGGTCATTGATACCCCAGTTAGCAGCCTTGGAAAGATCGCCGGCGTCCAGGATATCCTCAATCGTGACCTGCCACTCGTACTTCTCAACGAAGTCCTTCAGGGTGACGGCGGCCTCAAAACCAACGAACGCGGTAGCAAGGTGGAAGAGCACGTTGCGATCAGCATCCTGCTCATAGGCCCCTGCGGCCGCCACAGTGTCGTTGAAGCGCTTCCAGCTACGCCGGGAGGGGTAGACCTTGTTAGGCTCGAAGTCGCCAACGTGCTCCAAGTGCTGCCGATTGTGGTTAATGAAGTCCCACAGAATCGTGTCAACATTATCCTTAGCCCAGACAAGCCAGTCTTCCACGGTCGGCTCGACATCGAAGACGGTCCAGCGATCAAGCTCCGCGGGGTCCATTTCGCCCACTTGGTACTGGGCACCGTGCTCGCCGCCGTTGACGGCAGCCATGATCAGGGTGTCAGGGTGCAGCCGCCAGCCGTTGATCTTCCGGCTATCCGTAAGCTCAAAGAGCCCTTGGCGGACTTCTACGGTCGCGCGGTCCACTTCGTCAAGGAAGAGCAGGACCGGCTGCTCGCAAGCCGTCACAAGCCAATCTGGGGCGTTCCAGGTGGTGGACTTGCGGCCGGCGATGCTGGTCTCAGCGGTATCGGGGAGACCCAAGAGATCGCCCTCGGTCATCTGAGACGCGCGGCGCTCGACGACAGGAAGCTCGCGAGTGGCTGCGATCATGTAGACGATCTCAGACTTGCCCTTGCCGTGTCCGCCGCGGATAAGCACGGGCAGCCGACTGTCAAGGATGAGTGGGGCGATGGACAAGAAGGTGGCGAAATCGACAGCCATGATTTTCTCCGAGGGGAAGTGGAAGTAGTGCTCTATCTTATGTAGTACATTATAGATGAAGATGAGCGGAAAGTCAACAACTAAATTGTCAAGGGAATGTCAAGTACCGGCGGGGGCACTGTAAGCATCGGTTGGAAGCCCAGAACCGAAGGTCTCGCTAAAGCGTCCGTCGGCGTAGTGGCTGCCGCGCACGCACCCGGTAGGGAAAACTTGCTTGAGCGGGGGCACCTCATCGATGCCAGGGATGTCCTCCAGAGCCGGGACAGTTCCCGCCGGAGAGAACGCGATGTGAGAGGTGGACTCTTCGTGGGCTGTTGTCACTGCGGCGAGTGTCATCCAATTTTCTGTGCGGCCCACCTCGCGCCCCTGAAATCCCGACAGAGGTATGGTCTCAAGGGAGACACACGCCTGAAAGTTAGTGTGGGCATGGATATTCTTCACGCTGTAGCCTGAGAGTAGGGAGGACGTTTTTCTGAACCCCCACTGCCCGGCGGAGTCATAGCCCCACGATCCGGTGACGACCAGTGATCCGCGGCCGGCTTGCTTTTCTACAAGCGTGGCATGCCACCGGCTGCGTGCTGCCGCCGTGCGGGTCTTAAAGATCGTGTAGTCGTTCTTCAGGTTCTGACAGACTCGGCGCGTGTGTCCACGGGTTGAGCAATAGCTGCACCGGACCTTCTTCATGCGGAGCGCTTTGGCCGCCTTGTTCGTGACCTTATTGCCGGTGGCAAGATCGATCTTCGTGTACCTGATGTACTCTTCGCGCCTCCTGCTGGTCTGGTCGGCCCAGTATTCTTTGTCCCACGACGTTTCGGCATGGTCGAGGCGCCGAAGGGCTTGCTCATAGCTTTCCTTGACGCGGCCAATCTTAGTGGGGCACTTACGAGCATTGTGGCCGGTGACGTAGCAATAGCCGCAGCGGACGGTTCCGTTAAATGACATGGACTTTTTTCTCCTTACTTCTTCTTACTTGATGCATCATTATACCACCTGTGCGAGTGAGAGTCAAGTGGCAAATTGTCAAGTGAATGTCAACTGCTGATGTTCTCAAGATCGCGGGCAGAGACCGAAGGCCAATCACCCCATTGATTGGGACGATCGCCGGTCCAGGCAACCTTGCAATATCCATCGCCGGCGCTCATGACGAGACCCACCTTGGCGGCGAAGCCCCAGCGCACTGCTCGCTTCGTGTCCTTACCTCGCACCAAGGTTCCAGCCGGATACTTTGGAGGGCTCGGCAGCAAGCTACGGCAGACCTGCGTGATGTTGTCACGGAACGAGCCAGCATGGTAATCCGTGTAAGGATCGCTAATATCGCCAACGGCGCGGACGTGAAAGAGCGTAGCCTCGCCATCCAGGGCAGCAGGGTCCCAGCCGTGCATGCCGTTGACCGAGAAGGAGCCAACATACCCGTTGTGCTCGAAGGACCACTTATAATCTCCATGCCGGGCAGGAGCGCAGATCTGGATGTTGATCCCCTGCTTCTTGAAATGGCTCTTGACTTTCTTGAGGGCTGCGCGGACTTTCATGAATGTACTCCCGTTTGAATATGCTATATTATCCCACATGCATGAGCAGAAGTCAAGCACAAAGTTGTCAAGAGAATGTCAAGCCCCGCAAATGGGGGGCTCACGACATCACCTCGGAGAACGGCACCCCAGACGCGCCGGCCTGCCAGTAGTCCAGCAAACCGGAGTCAATGACTCGCTGGGCCGGCTTGTCGTGGGCGGCGATGCCGTGGCGGCGCTCGCGAGCGCGAACACCTCGATTGTATGCCTGCCGAGGGGTGAGGGCTGGCTGCTTCATGCTGTTCTCCTTGATTGAATGTGGATACATTATAGCAGACGGGGAAGCGGAAGTCAACAACAAAGTTGTCAAGAGAATGTCAGGAGATTTGACGGACCCATTCAATCGGCACCCATTCTTCCCCAGGGGGCGGTTCGTCAACCTCATAGAACGATGGGGATTCGAACCATCGAATGCGCACGAACTCCTTCTTTGATCTGCTAGCCCAATTAGTATTACATGACAAACAATAATCAATCAGTTCTGGGCGCTCAGCTTTCTGTTTTAACTCGAATCGGTATTGAGAGGCTGTCAGATAACTACCCCCGCGCAATGCGCTGAGAGTCTCCATCACCTCTTCAAAGCTGGCCCCCGCCCCAGCCTGTTCGATAATATCCGGCACATGCTCTAAAACAATTCCCAGTCCCTTTTTCTTGCGTCGGAACAGGCAAACAAGATCGCCAACTTTAACTTTAGCCATTGGATTAGAAGCCTTTAAGGTAAAAAATGGTGGGCTCCCTCGGATTCGAACCGAGAAATCGAGTCATTAAAAGTGACTTGCCTTAACCGTTTGGCCAGGAACCCATAAAATAGTTTAATCTCGGTTATTCCACTGCACTAAGCCGGGATTCTGACGAGCGAATTCTTTATCCGCCCACTGTTTGGTAAACTTTAGCGAACCAAAGTCGGTGCCGATCTGATCAGCCGCTTTGGCGTCCTGAGCAAATTGCCGCAGCATTTTAACAAAGGGAATCTTACTATACCGCACTTCCTTTGCGGGGCGCATATACCTTTGCGCGAAGTGTTGTGCGATCTTTAGAGTGTCAAGAACGCCGTCAGGATCATCGGTGTCGACAACAAGCGTTAGCTTCATGACTTGCCTTTGTGGTTTGGATTTGCGGCATTAAATGCTACATGGCGTACTGGTCGACCGCTGAGAACAGAGTTAGAACTTGACAAATGACCGCCATAGCCACCGTTAAATCCAGTGTTGTCTTTCCAGGCAGATGAGTACGCATTTCGATCTTCATTGCTTTCAAAGGCAACAATCGAGATTGCCGATGCCTTACCATCGCCCGAAGAAAGTCCGAGATACTTTACTGCCGTCTCGGTTCCAAGCTCTTCCACGCAGTCGGGACATTCGTTAATCTTTCCGCCGGCCTGCTTCTTGGCGAAGCCCTCCAGATCGAAAGGAAGATCGCAGTGCTTACATTCGCGCATGTTCATAATAATCTACCAGTCAATCGGATCGTTGGAAAGGCCAGACAGGCGCACATTGCGACGGTTGGCAGCACGGGATACCGGCAAACAATCGCTGTCCATAAAGGCAGCGACTTCTACGCTTCCACTGGCAACCATCTGGCGGGCTGCTGCGCCGGCCTCAAACATCTGCTCCTCGGCAGACTCGGGCCAGTCATCAAAATGTCCGTTCGCCTGAGCGCGAAGGTCCATATCCAGGGATGCCAGCATCCCCTGTTCATCAAATTCGAGGCCGGTCTTATTCTTAGTGCCGGCGAGATCATCGAGACGGGCGCCGATAAGCTCAAGGATCACAGTTACTTCTTCTTCATCAAGGTCAATACGCACGGGGTAGTTCTCCAGGTTATGTACACATTATAGCAGAGGCTGACAGCAAAGTCAATACCAAAGTTGTCAAGGGAAAGTCAAGAGCTTTTTCGGGGGATCTGGAAGAGGTTCTTGCCGTTGACGACAAGCTTAGGCTTGGGTGGTTCGGGCTTTTTACCGCGTGGTACGACAGCAGACCGCGTTGAACCATCGTAATAGGCATAAAGAATAAAATCATACTTGTAAGTCATAATTACGTTCCTTGCTTAAGGGGGTGGCGCATGACAGTCGCAGTTTCCCACATTTCATCGCTATCGTCAGACTCTCTGAATACAAGTCCCCTGTGAAAAGAGCCCTTTGTAAGTGACTTTTTATAGGCTACTCGCTGTACATCTTCTATGTCCATGTCGTAGATCTCGACGAGCGCCAGCAGTACTTCAAGCATATCGGCAGCCTCTTCAAGACATGGGTTCTCTCCGAATTCTTCAAGCTCTTCGGTCATTTTATCGAACAGTCTCGATTTGACCTCAAAGTTAGGCGCAAAATAAAATTCGCCCTCGCGCCCTTCGGCTTGAATAATATCAGGGATGTTATCACGTACCAGTTTCATTATCTGCTCCTTTACAATTCGCATTTAGAATCTCCAGACGATGCGCCGCGATCGTCAGGGAGGTGAGGCCGTCGTTCCAGTGTACCACAGGGTAAGCGGCGCCTCGTCTACTGGGGCGCCAACCCACAATGATCCCCAGCAGTCCATTTCTTCGGCTGTCGGGGCTAAGGCTTCTTACCAAATCACCGACTCGCATTGATTACTCTCAAGTGTTGGCTTGCTTCGGTCAAGACCGCTGCTTTACGCGAGCCCGTCCACGCAACTTTAACATCTGCGTTGCCTGTATATTTACCAGTCTCGATCACAAGACCAACGTGAACCAACTCGCCTTTACGCCAGCGGGAGACTTGAAAGGCATACGTCACCAAATCACCGACTTTCATTGATGACCTCCCACTGGCTCGGGTGCCCCATTTCGGGTATGGTCGAACCTGCTCGCAGAATCTTGATACGATTGAACAGTTCAGCCCCGACAATGCTCAACACCACAGCGTAGGTCGGCTGCGACAAGACGCGGCCGTAGGTCGGCGTGCGCCTCTTCATCCTAATCAAATCACCGACTTGCACTAATAACCTCTAAATACTTTATGCTAAACTGAACGATTCTGTCTGAACCGAGCCATTTTATTTTGACGTAATTACGTCTATTGGGAACCCAGCCAACGATAATCGCCATTGGATGCTGGCCTTCACCATAAGTACGAACCACCAGATCACCTACTTTCACTGATAACCTCAGCATCATTTTCAAAAACAAAGTAATCAGTTTCCACGCCTAACGACGCTCCCAGCGGAATACCCGCAAACAACTCACCTACATCTTTTCCAAGATTGTAGCTTCTTCTACCATGTGATTTGAGCAATAATATAATTCGGCCCGGTTCACATCTTCCAGTTATTTTTACCAGATCACCGACCTGCATTGATCACCTCAAGGTGCAGAGCGATACAATTCCGCTCTTGTCCGTTGTACAGGACAGCCCACTTATCGAGTTTACTGCTATCCGGGGACCAGTCGATCTTCTTAGTAATAAGACCGATAAAGGTTTGCCCCCTCTTTGTGTGCTTTACCAGATCACCGACTTTCATTGATGACCTCCAGATCCATCGCGAGATAGGAAACGGCCGGTCGATCGCCAGCACCAGAGACGCGCACATCCACGAAGGGCGATTCACCTGTGCGGTAGACCGCTTGCACTGCTTCAACGATGCCGACCATACCGCGCCTGAAAATCTGAGGCTGATAGTCGCAGTCGCGCGTAAGTTTAACGAGGTCACCGACTTTCATTGCATTTTTCCGGGTAGTGTTCATCATGTATACATTATCCCACATGCTGATGCTAAAGTCAATCCCAAAGTTGTCAAGAGAATGTCAAGCGCTTATTCTGCGCCTTCAAGCTGTGCCTTCATGTTGGTCACATGCTTGCAGCGGCGGCGGAAGCCAAAGCCGGGACAACTGCACGTCCAAGCCTCCTGCCGCCTTCTGACGGTGTATTGGGCGCCCTTGCTACCTGTGACCGTCCAGGAGCCGTCGGAGCCACCAGAGGCGCTCTCAGGCGGTCTGTAGGGCTCCCAGGTGAAGTACTTGTCTAAGTCCTCGCGCGTGGTCTCCGGGGGCACTTCAATCCAGTGACTCCCGGCAATTGCATAGCGCTGACCATTGACAACGGATGTCATTAGGATGGGTGGAATGCGGGTCTTGATCGGAAACTCCACTAAAACCCTCCCCATTCCGGCATCGTCAGCCGCGGCGAGCGTAGCTCTGGAGCCTCTTCATCCTCCGCGGATTCATTACGCCACCGGTGCGCATGCGGGCCGGGCCACGCTCGGATCAGGCGTAGCTCTACGCGCTTCAGAATATCTACCTCGACGGGCGAGGCCGCGTGGTTAATCCCCGTCCGAAGGGCTGCCAAGACAACAGCGACTTCTTCAGGCGACAAGCTGATATCGGTATTATATAACTCAGCGTCAGTCATTACGCGCTCCGCTTTTCCTTGCTGTCTGCTAGCATCTGCCGCACCCAGCTTCCATCAAACTCTGCTGCGTACTTATCACGCAGAACCAGGAGCTTCTCGCCGTCCTTGGTTTCATTCTTCAGCTTGTAGCCAGGAATGAGAAATTCGGTTCCCATCGGAGCACCCAGGAAGCACTCACAGATCGCGTAAGGCACCGACTTCCATCGGTACTTCCATTCACCGGTCTTCTTATCCTGCCAAGAGCGTTTAAAGCGCCGGAACTGCATGTCAACAACACGCGCCTGGATGGTTGCGTCCGTATTACGAATGATTACAAGATCGTTTTTCTTAAGATATGCCATGTATGGTCCTCGCTGATTACCCTTATAATTTACCATGCCGCGCGGCAGAAGTCAACAGCAAAGTTGTTAAGAGAATGTCAATAAGAAATAACACGCTCGATGTGAATATCAAAGCCCCAGCCTTCAACTTCATTATCATCAGTTTCTTCACCGATGCGAACAAAGCGGTAAAACTCTGATGCATCAACATCCTTACCTTCAACTTCAATACGCTCGCTCGCGCACCAGTTAACAAAGTCTTGAAGGGCTGAGATTCCTTCATAACTGTCATACCACTTAATGCTGGACCAACGAAACAGGAGGGCGCCCTTGATGTCGCAATAGTCTTTGATCATATCATCATGATCAGACCAGCAAAGTTTACGTGCCTCTGGACACTTGGCCATCGTCACCATAAACTGCGGCATCACTTCGGGGCCAATGGCCAAAATAACTTCTGAACGATAACCCATTATTAGGCCTCGGCTGGAATTGCGCATGCGGCAAACGAAGTGACCAAGAGTTCGGTCATTTCAGAACCGGTTTCTTCGTGCGCCTGCTGCCACAACACCAGCATAGTCATCGCCATTTCAAGGCGGTGAGCTACAGCTTCCATTGAAGTAAGGTAGCGATCCTCATCGAGAGAGGGGGTAGGTTCTTCGGACATGTTTATGCTCCCGTTTGAATATGCTATATTATCCCACATGCATGAGCAGAAGTCAAGCACGAAGTTGTAAAGCGAATGTCAAGTGCGGTAGATGCCCTATGATGGCTAAGCTGCAAGGGGCGCGACGGGAAGCACCGCGACACCATGAACGAGGTACGGATGCGTTCGTCCTGCGATATACACACGCCAACGATCAACACCATGCTCTCGCACGAGTACTCCAATCTTCCCCCGGTACTGCGGATAATCAAGGATCGAGAGTCTTACCAAATCACCGACCTTCATTAATCACCTTTACGTCTTCGACGAGAAACCAAACTTTCTTGTTTTGAGAGCCGATATGCACTCTAACCGCCGGTGTAAACGAGTTTTGCTTAAGCTGCAAGGCAATGATGACGCCGACGACTGGTGCCATAGCGCCGGCAATATCACTATATGTACATCGAACCAGATCACCAACTCTCATTGTTTACTTCCTGCTTACGACCCTAATATTAGCCGAAGAGCGCATTGCATCCTCGACCTCGCCATTGGCGAGCCACTTAATCCAAATGTGTGGCTGCTCAAGTTTAACGACAAGCGCGTACCATCGACTATCGACGGCGGCCTTCGCAGCGCGGCCCTTGGACTTAGGGGCATGCCATTCCAGCAGATCCCCCACCTTTAAATTCTTCACGTCCACATCCTCCCGCGACATGCGCGTTTATTTGTTTTCTTCTTCTTGTCCGTGGTGACAAGACGAAGGCCTCTCCACCGAGATGCTTCGCCTCCATTGGCGAAATAGTTTTCTCGGTCAATACTAGCTTGGGCCCGCATATTCTTTTTAATATGTGCGACACGAGTTGCGTTATTCTTTTTCAGGGACACTTTAAACTCCAACAGCCGGCATAATAAAAAATATGGTGCTGTAGTAGCCTACTTCAATCAAAAACACTTTGATGCAGAAATCGATCACTCACTTCTCCAAGCTTCCTAAACATTATAGACGACTTCTCCAGGAAAGTCAAGCCTTTTTTGTCAAGAGGATGTCAAGGCTCCGGGTCGGGCTCAGAAACCACTTCGAAGCTGACATGATGCCGGTTGCAGACAATTCTTTCGTTATCTTCCAGCGATCTTAAAATAATATAGCCGCGCTCTTCTTTTTCATAAGCACCGATAACTTCCAGACCGTCAGCCCACAACGCCTTCAAGATAGATCCGACCTTCACTGCTGACAACTTCAATTTCGTCGACATAAACTAGATTAACTCCATAATGTGGAAACGCCGCATATATGTAGTCTTCATATTCTGGTACTGATACAACAACCCCGAACCCCCACTCTACATGGTCAATCCACCAACTGCGAATTAGGTCTCCAACTTGTATGCGGGAATTGGACATTTTAATTATGTAGTCAGGTCAAGAGGGGAACTGCTCCAGTTTAATCCTTGTCCGAATTCGAATTCGCGATCCAATCAACTTCACGTTCGCCCGTGAGCATGGACCACTTAAAAGTAAATCTCCCGTTCTCATAAAACCAGCGATTAACGCCATCACGATCAACATCATAATGAGCGACAGCTAATTCTTCAGGGCTCATGATTCGCGCCTTACAAAAGGCAGGGCTCTTGTCGGCCTCTTCGGTATTAAAATTGTAGATTTCTACAAGTTCACAGACTTCTTCGCCGGTAATTTCTTCGATTTCTACCAGAATCATCGCAAACTTCCAATTCATTTTATTTTTCCTCGTATAGGTCTAAAGTACATGGGCAAGCTTCTGTCTCTATGCCCATAAAAGTGTCCGCATAAACATCCCAGCATCCATTAGACTTTGGGTATATCTCTAGTGTTCGTCCATCTAGTACATAGTCATGCGGCGGGTCGTAACTCCACGCCCATCCTTTATCTTCTAGATACCCGGTTTTTTCTTGGATAACGTATGTCCCTTTTTGCGTACAATCCGGGGTCATGCACAGCAGCATAAAGCAGTGGTCCGCGTAAAGCTTGTCAAATTGCAGGAGCGTACCGGCAAAATTGGCAGCAGTTGTTCCCGTTGATGAGTCATAAGCAGCATCGGAGGTGAACCCACAGCTTATAAGTAGAAAAAGCACCAAAGATTTGCTGATCAGCATACTATACTAACTAGGGTGCTTTTTTGCTCCTGGTGCATATAAATATGGAAATCCTGCGGGGAGATCTCCGCCAATCATTCCGCCGTGCTTTGCGATGACGTTAATGATCAATTGCCGGGGCACGTATGGGTAGACGGTTGTTGTTGGGGTTTCATGGTCTTCGGCGTAGGGCGTCAGAAGATCTTCTTCTTTGTTCGGCATGCCGACTTCGGCGTGTGTGTATTCGTCGGCATCGTCCGCGCGGGGGTTAGAATATGAAAATTGGCTAGCCTGAACAGACATGGCAAATCCGTCGGCACATTGTACAACTTTGTTGAGCATGTAGGACATGAAAATTCTTTAAAATGTGTGGGTTTTTGCGCGGTTGTCGCGGTTGTGTGTGGTGGGGAAAGAAAATTTTAGGCGGAAGGCTTTCCGTCTGTAACTCTCTATTCTTTTTTAAAATGGCCGCCCTTTGGGGGAGTAGGCGCTCAGGACTTGAGACTTGGCCTATATACGTTGGCGTTCCAAGTGATCCGTTTTTGCGCCTACTCCCTTTTCAGACGACTGGGGTTACCAGTGCGAGCAGTGTTCCTTTGCCTTATGTATCTATTATACCATAGTGCTTTGTTTTTTGCACGATTTTAGTCGCTTAGTGTGAACGTTCCGCCATGCAGCGGCACTGAAACTTCCCAACCGGTCATGTAAGGCTTATACTCAAGGATAGCACCCACTGTTGCCTGTAGAGTTGCTGATAGTGTAATGAATCCCCGCTTGTGGTCGTACTTCTCTACCTCTTTGTCAATCGACTCTTGATCCCAGAAGTTATCATTGATTGCCTCGCAAAGAGCCTCATGAAGATCATCATCGTAGTACTCCTTCTCGAGCGATTCGTCTTCATCGGACCAACATGCGTCTACGAACTCTTGTTCAATGAACTCATTGTTAACAAGCTCATCAATAACATTATTACCATAAGAGTCTGTAAAGTTCAAGCCTTGCTTTGATACCATCTCAGCGAACTCATTTACTACATCTGTAAGTTCAAGGGCTGTTTCAACTTCTGTTTCATTGTGAACAAAGCAATCACAACCGCCTGAATAGGTCATTGTTACTTTGGTATCCGGTGAAAGATTTAGCTCAGTGAGCTTTGCGACGATTGTGTTTTCGAACATTATGTTCTCCTTTTATAAAATGGCTGCCCCTCCCGGACTTGAACCGGGGACATCAAAATTAACAATTTTGCGCTCTAACCAACTGAGCTAAGGGGCAAGAAAATTTTAGGTTTAAGTTTTTGTTGTTTAAAAATGGTAGCCCACCTCGGATTTGAACCGAGAATCTCCGCTTTATGAGAGCGTTGCTTTTACCTGATTAAGCCAGTGGGCATTAAGGTTTTGTTTATATCCTATAATATCACTTTACGGGATACATGTCAACGACTTTACGTCGAATTGTCTTTTTAATCCCTGGGTTGATCTCCAGGACATGCGGCAGCATTACGTGACGAATGTAGTTTCTACGATACTTTGTGTTAGTGTTGCTGGGATCTGTGATGACCGGGACACTCTTCCTTTCGCACCAGTCGTTAAAAGACTGCTTCTCTGTGGTTAGAAATGGTCGGATAAACTGATCTCGCTCATAAGGAATCAAGAATGGGTTGCCGTGCATAGATGTGAAAACCCAATTCTCCACACAATCATCCAAATGATGGGCAGTGATAATCTTTCGCTCGGTACTTTCGTTAAAAAACTTATAGCGCTGTTGTCTCCACCAAGCCTCGTGGGACACACCCGCCGGCATCTCCTCTTCACACTTGCCTACAATCAAAGACACCCCTTGAGCGGCGCAGTATTCCCTCACAAGAGCTTCTGCCTTTGGCGCGTAGGGTGTTCCGTGATTGTAGTGAAGAGCCGTCACATCGCGACTACGGCGCAGGAAATCCAAGACAGCCATACTGTCTACCCCTCCGCTCACCGCGATAGCGACTTGTCGAGGAATCTGTCCAAGAATGTGAATCATGCTGCTCTCTCTAATCTTTTTCTATTATAGACGATGTCGTCTTAGATGTCAAGGGGTTTAGCGCTATCGTCCTCTATATACTAAATGAGGCACATCAAGCATGGCAAATAAATATTTTTCTGGCGAAAAGGCACCTCGCGAAGAGGCGATTTCCAAATTAATGCAGCATGTTGCTGGTTTATTCGATGGGAGATTTCTCGCGAGAATAACCTCTGATGATGGCGGGCCTCATGTAACTCTCTATCTTGAGGTAGAAAACCCCAATCTACCGATAGAGCCTTTTTTACGCGATGCTCTCCATAATCCCAAATGGATGGGCTGGCGCTTTATTATTGCGAAGTGTCCGCCGGGATACGTTGATGGAGTTCTTCTCAGCAAGAAAAAGAGCGATTACTAAAGCTCTTCCTGCTCTTCTGGTCCCCCGATCCATTGCTCATGCGCCTTGCTGCATGCTCGCGCAAACATCACAATATCTTCGGGCGCTGTCGCGGCGTCTGCATCAATAATGCACACCTTTCCTGGAAGATAGTGTGCCTTTCCGTCCATAAGGTAATCGCGCTCTGCCACCGTCTCTGTCATATTTACTACATTGACGTAGGTGGCCGCGGTTGCCGTCGTTGTGATCAGAAGAGCTACGCTCATCCACCACGGGTTCAAAATTGTATTGTTCTTCTGTTGCTTCATATCTCTCATATCAGTGTTCCTTGTTTTCGCAATTCTCAATCATGTAATCAATATACCACTTGGCTTTCTTTAAATCTTCCACTCCTCCCTTGTGCCTATAACGTGTGACGTATTTAATAATGTTGCCCACGCAGAATCCCTCAGCATGTCCTAGCCCAGCGATTGCATCAATAACTTCCATTTTAGTGGCGTTATAATGCAGTGGATGGCTAACTGCTTCTTTCTTCATTGTTGACTCCTGGGTTTATAATGGTACGCCCTGTAGGATTCGAACCTACGACCTAAAGCTTAGAAGGCTTTTGCTCTATTCCAACTGAGCTAAGGGCGCATAGGGGAAGGGGCGGTGAAAGTAGGATTCGAACCTACGGAAGCTATTAACTTCACTCGCTTTCCAGGCGAGCACCTTCGTCCACTCGGTCATTTCACCATTGCACCCTATGAAGAGTTACCTTCTCTCACGGTGCGCTCAAAATACACTTCGTGTCGACCTGGAATAATGGCAAGAATCGAAGTGCCATACCATCCGTTGGCATCATCTTGGTCTACCAACAACTGAATATCACGCCATGTGCGGCGCACATCGTGGGTGCCTATATGAATTTCTTGGGAATACTGCCCATCGTCGTCTACAAAAATCACAGTGTAAGTCATAGGTTCTCCTAACTTGGCTCTGGTTCACCGCAGCGCATGTGACCCAATTCCGTATAATAGAATAGCATACCCGGATACGGATCGCAAGGAAAATCATCAAGAGATAACGTCTTCTTGACACGCTCCACTTCATCAGCACACTCGCTAGCAACAGAGATCACCACCGTCGCGTCTGTAGACGTGATGGCCAGGACTTCACCCAGCGTCAACACTACGAACAACATCGCTTTCATACTTCATCCTCCATCAGATATATCTATTATAGACCATTAGCGCCACAAAGTCAACCAGCTTGACAATTCGTTGACGAAATATCTGTTCCTGCGTGCAGGGTATCTAGGTGGACATCGAGTATTTCTCCGGTTGTTAGGAGCTTAATCGTCCACCCTGCCTCTGTTGGCCAATCAGATTTTCGAAATTCTTCTAATGTCCCATATACTTCTTCAAGCTCTTCCATGGTAATAGGATCGGGAACCTCTACCGGCTGTAAAAGAATAACCGGGCCTTGATCGAGCCAGTGCCATACCTCTCCTGGCTTTTTCATATTGTCTTGCCTTTGTTGTTACCCGCATAAGTAGCGGTTTGTGAATGACAATTTGGACACAGAATGCGCAAATTGTTGAGTGTGTTGTCGTCGCGAATACCATTGATATGATCAATCTGTAGGGATAGAGGCTTATCGTTCCAGTCTTTGATACCGCAAATATAACATGCCTCTTTAAGCAAACCTTCTTTCCAAAGCCTTTGCTTTAAGTGGTAAGTGCTTGTATAAGAAGAATTCTTTACGAGAATGCTCTCGGTTGTTCTCTTCTTTCCAAAAGATATGTGGTCTTCCCCACTATTCCATCCTTGACCAGTCATATGCTCTGTGGAAACTCCCAATTGGGCTGCCAACTTTTTCATTTGAGTATATGTTCCGCCGGCCACCTTGAGATTGAGCTTGTGTATGACCTGCCTCCAAGATCGACTGTTCTTGACTGCTTCTATGTATTCTTCGTCGGTATAACTCCGGTTTCTTGGCATTTTAAGTCCTCCTATAATAAATAGTCGGGTTTACCCTTATTTGCCTTTACCTAAATAAAAAATAAAGTGATGGTAGTTCCGGTCGGGTTCGAACCGACACTGTCAGCATTTTGAGTGCTGTGCCTCTACCGGTTGGGCTACGGAACCTTAACCTCACTTTGTTTACTTCTCTAATTTATCAGATTTCTGGGATCCTGTCAAGGGATTATTTTCTATTTCTGCTTTTGTTGCGTCTGTCATTTCGTCTTCTGTGAAATATCGGGTGCGCCCATCAGTGCATAATACCGAATAATATGGACCTACGTAAGGGTGTCCCCACCCCCAGAAACCTTCTTGGCCATCTTCTATCTTCGTTACGAGCCCATAAAATATGTAGTGTTCGTTGTCTCCGACAAATCCATGACTGCCCCCATGCACGTAGTAGGAATGGAAATCATAGCAGCACCTTACTAGATCGCCTCTTTTAAATCTTGGCAGGCGAGCGGTCACACACTAACTATAGAGCTAGGATCTCATTATCTTTAAAAATCTCTCCTCTGTGATAAAAACAATGGATGTGCCGGGGGGCAAAAGACGATATCGCTTGCCACCACGAGCAGCCGAATACACATATTTTTCAGTCCCCACGATAAAAGCGCCGTATTTCTCAAAGCGAGTGACGGCGGAGCGTTCTCTTTCACAGTACGCCGTCCCCACCGACTCTACATGAGAATACTTATTGAAGGCTGCCCTAGGTTTGACATGCGTTCCAGTCTCCAATCGAGGGGGCGTGTTGTAGATACACCAAATTTTTTGGGAATACTTATTATTCAGCATTCGCATAAACTTTCGTCGCTGTGGAACTTCTCCATGGAGAATAGTCCTGGCAATCTGCTGAAAATATGACTTTCTAGCGTGATAATGAGCAAGTGCTAGCGCCTGGGCCTTGTATTCTGTCTCATAAACGAGCGCCCATTCGGCATGCTTGTCTTCTTGCAAGGCCCCACAACGATCCAAGACCCTATAAAGAACCTCTTGCTGACGAGGTGTCGGAGGAGATAGCCGCATAAGCTGGCTGTGCATGGACTCCAGGAAAGTGCGATCCCAGCCCTGACAGACTGTCCTGTTGAGAGCCTCTGCTATGTCGCCAATAAGTGTCTTCATAATCCTTTTCAACGCAGGAGATGCCTCTAGTAAGCCTTTATCCAGTCACTAGGATACCACATAGGGTCAACGTCGGTGGGGCCGGCGTACTGCTCCGTTACCTTTGTAGGTTGCTTCACCCATGCGGAGGGCGCGTTAAACCATTTAACCAATGTAAAGCTGTTCTTGTACTTCTTGAAGGGCCCTGAATTATAATAAAAGAAGGCTCTTGTGACTTCAGGTAGTCCACACTCATCTGCGACCTTAACAATGGTGGCCTCTCGCTTAAACCAATTATGACTGCCCACCTCTGATAGTAGTTGGTGCGGCTCCTCTATGCCAATGAGCGTAGATACGTCAGTGAGATGTTTCAACACTAGACCCATACCCGGCGTCTTCCGACGGGGCAGACAAACCAAATCGCCAACTTTAATTTTCACTTACAACCTCGATTTTATCATGAACCAAATGGAGCAATATCCAACCGGCGTCTTCTTTCTCATAGCAGCAAACAACTATAGACTTATTGCCTTTTCCAACTTCCATTACTATTCCATACTTGTAAATAGGCCCAATGCCTTTTACCCCACTGCTATCACTATACGCGGCGAAGACCTCATAGTCAACCACCCATCGCACCAATTGACCTTTTTTTAACACATAGTAACTACTCGGTCAGGCGTGTTTTGAATATCTTCACTCCCGAAACATTGGTGGCGTACATAATTTCATAATCGCACTTCCCTTTAAAGAAATTGCGTAAGTTGACAAGCGATGCGGGATACCTTGAACCCTCTCTGATCATAAACACCGCAGAGTTGCCGCGATTACAGTACCTTATGGCGTCACGGTGGACCGACTTTAATGAGGAGTACACTCCCAAGAATTTATCGTACCTGTCAAATAGACAATAAATATAAATTTTAGTCATGAAAGATACTCGTTATCGTCCAGCAGATCTGAAAGAGAACTAAACCGCAAGGCCTCCAGGAAATAACCGATCTCCTCTTGTTTTATTGCGGCGGTGTCCGAATCCCCATTTTCGAGGGCAAAGTCGTAAAGGCGCTGTGCGTCCTCTATAGCCTCGATAGTCTTGAGGGCCGCCGTTGCCTGGAGCAGTCCGATACCAAAGCTAACAGCGCGGGACTCAGCCTCGCTGAACGGTGTCTGGGGGTCCGACGGGGGAGTAGATCGATCTTCCATGTCTATAACTAGTCTCAAATATATCTATTGTTTACTGGCTGACTTACACCCTCCGCAGGTGCGGACGGGGCGTTTAGTCTTCTCGTCGCGGTCCATATATATTTTCTGGAAGTCTTTCGTGGCGCCGATCATAACACGCCCATTGACGACGACTTTAATCCTGCTGGCTTCTCGCATAAAAGCGCCACACATCACAATTTGATTCGTCGGCTTATGAAGGAGATATTCCCCTGGGGTTATCTTATCCGTCTCTTCTATCTCGCGGAATTCCATTTAATCATCCATGGACATGGCTTTATCGTATACAGTATGACTCAGTTCACCCAATTTGTCAAGGAAACCTTCGCGGCGGAGGATCTTAAATGCGATGTTTTCGGCTGAAAACTCTGCTTTCTCGGACTTAAGACCAGCATTTCGAAGTCGACGAATTTTAGCCTTCAATCGTTTTATGTCGCGGAGCGCGGCGCGGGGCTTCGTTAATGCGTATTTCTCAATGAGATTAATCTGCGTTGCGACATCATCGCTCTTCTTTCTAGCTAGTGCGTGATCGATCTCCACTTGTGTGGGATCCGGCTCCGAGAGCCAGTGTCGCTCTATAAGCGAATATACACCGGATGAGATGTGCTCCTCATGTACATTCTCCACATATATCTCAACCTCGTAATCGTGTATTTTAATATCATGATTAGCATTCCATTGCATTCTTGCTTTGTCGAAGAATCCCTTGATAAGCTCAGGATCGTCACCAAACTCTTCAAAGTCCATGATAATGTGCAAGTCTATATCCGAATACTCCGACCAGTTATAGTTAGCGAGAGAACCCGTAAGACGAATATCTACCGGTTGCACGCCTTTGAGTGCCGGGAGTCCCTCTAAGAAGTCCGCCACAATCTCCAATAGGCGTTCGCGGATCTTGGGCTTCATGACTCCTTCACGGAAAATATTGGGCTCTAGTTCCGAATGCTTTTCAAAGGTCTCTGGATCAATATCTTCCTCTAGTCCGCCGGGCGCTCCAGGAGGAGCGGAGATGTCGTTAAACTTCTTGCGCTTGAAGTTCGGTCGGCGCTTTTTAGGATAGCCGCCTTTCTTCTGTGGACCTGTATCGAGAAACCACTTAAGAGAGCGCTCGATGCCGGCGCCTGATTTACGCGAGGGGGTGTCTTGCGCCTCGGTTCTCATTATAAATTCTTGCCATTCATCCATTTTCCGTTGTCTCCGGCTTTTCTTTGCCTTCGTAAATAGTTTGTTCCCCGTCTTCAAACGTAAGAATCGTGCCGTTCCCAGGGTGAGAAAGAACATGAATCTTCATGAAGTCATCAAAAGCATCAAAGAAAGCGATTGAACCTCTCGGACTGGGAGTTAACCAGTGAATTACAGTGTGCCCTGTTGCGAACATGACACCTTCGATCACCACCCCTTCTCCAGAAATACCTGTTTCATCACGCTGGCGACAAACCGTAAACGCCCTAATTCCTTGGGGAGCCCGGTTACTAGGCTTCTTAGGTTTTAGGTCTTCAGGTTCGGTCGCCAATTCTGAAACTTGTTCAGAATTGCTCATTAGACCTCTCCTTTGTTCTTATTTTGATTCGCCATTCCGACCAGTATCATCTCTTCGACAGCCGTATTCAGCGCTCGTTCAGATGCTACCTCATCGGGACACACCTCTTCGGGCTCTCCTAACGCCTCTCGAATACGACTGATGGCTGCGCGAATCTCTTCGCACGTCATATCCATCTTCGCTACCTTAAGAAGAAGTGCTCCTGCGGCAGACTCTTTTTTTAGCTTTTTATCTGACATATTGTATTTCACCTATGATATATTATGGACCAGTTTATATTAAATAGTGGCACGACTATTACAACGTCTTCTAAAACATCTATTCCGTGTTCTGATTCACCTACTAATAACGCTGAGATGTAGCCCACCAATTGCCCATTCTGATTAAAAACGCCTGAACCGGAAGCCCCTGACCATCCATAAGAATGAAGAAAAACTATATCGCCATGAGCATAACTCATAACTTTCCCCTCGACGGTCACAATCCCCATGTTATTGGGATAGCCACTGTAAACCAACTCATTTAACGCGGCGAAACTTGTTGCCCATTCTCGATTGTCGGGGACTTCTCTATCAATGTGGATTGGCCTGGAGCCCCCTATCTTCTCAACTTCAATAATCGCATAATCCATGTAAGAGTTGATAACTATGATTTGCTGGCAGTCGACATGATCGCCGTTACCGGCAGCGGGAATAAATTTAATAAACTTACAATCTTTGTTAATTCCATGCGCTGTGGTTAAAATAAAATAGCGGTCGTCGAGAGAAACATATGTCCCCGATGAGGTTAGAATTTGTATTTCTTCAGTTGAAATCGACAATACTTTAACAGCGCTTAAGCGAGAAGCCACCGCCGCATCATGTAGCAGCGCTTTTTTATCGACATTCTCTGCGGAACGGATATCGTTTACATGCGGAGCGGTGTGTTGAGTCTTAACTGAAGAGAAAGCTAATAGACAAAGTGCGCCCCCGAACAGGGGGCCCAATAGGGCACGAGCGGCCTTGTTGATAACTCTCTTCATAATAGCTTATACTTGCCGCTGATAACTAATAAAGACCGGAACCTCCTGTAAACCTGCTTTCTTTGCATACCAAACAATGTCTTCATTCCCTGTTATCTTTGCTAGACCATTCTTGCCAACAGCCAGATAGACAGGCGCAGTCGCACCATCCTTAATGAAGGCCTGATACTGCCCATCAAACATTGGCTTGTCTCCTCTATAGTATGTAGAGGCATATTGCCAAAGTTCGCTAACGGGCATCATAACATGATAAGCCATGTTGGTTGTATCGGTGGGCGCGTCATAAAGTTGGACGCCTCCTTCTGCCCAATCTGCGATCAAGTCATCAATCGTAGGAGTTGGAGTGGGGCGTGTCGGAGAGGGCGTCTGCATTGTGGCTGCGGCCATGTTGCCGCCTAATCCGCCCATGCTGCCGCCATAAGCGTCCTCCATAAGAACCTTCACTAGTTGTTTCTTTTGTGCTTCTCGCACCTGACGGATGGAGCCTTTCCGGTTTATTCGGTGCATCGGAGTCCAATCTACAATCTCCAAGCCCTTTATTCGACGCAAACCGGGAAACAGCACTGCGTCTCGATACTTAACTCGGCTTAGGGCGCCCACTAACTCAAACTTGATTTCAAATGGAATGTATTCGCTGTGGGGAGTGAGGCGCCTCTTGTTGGCAGGGACCGGACGAACCGTAGTTACACCATTAATCCCGCGAATCTCGGCCGCTGTCTCGGCTTCTGTCCCTCCAAGTTTGTTACTGACATTTGCTCCGATTGTCATGCTATAGATCCTGAGATCGTAGGTGGGATCGGACTCGTTCAACAGTTCTTCTATCCTTAAGATCTGCTCTTCGACGCCTTCGTTTTGGCGTGCCGTATATCGGCGGCCGGCGTGAGGGGCCCCGAGATTCTGCATCTCGGTGGAGACTTGGTCTTTAAAATTACGGGGGCCTCCTCCGTGCTCTGGGGTGGCCACTTGGTTCTGTGGTCCAAAGAGCCGATAGCGCCTTTCGCGAGCGGGGATCAAGTAATGTTTAAACATAGTGTATTTTTCGATATCACTCATCTTATCATAAGCGTCTTCAAACCATGCCAATATCTGTCTGAAGTTGGCATGCTCGGGCGAGGCGCCGCTGGCGAGGCCGTGCCACTCTATCTCCGACAGGACCTGGACGAAGAAAGACGGCGACAGGACCTGCTCACGTTGTCTTTGCGCTGCCTGTTCGAGAGGCTTCATGGCCTCCTCAATAACTCCCTCCGCAGCATTGACAACCATTTGTGGGTGCTTGTCGAGGTACTCAACTATGTCCCGCACAATTTGTATTTCTTCGGGGGAAGCTTGGGGACCCACACCGATAGTATAACGCCATGAAAAGCCCAACTGATGGTAGTTGCCCTTGTCTTGAGGTTCAATAATAAATCGGGAATCTTCAGCCAATACTAGAGCAGCCTCAGAAGCCGTGTAGTCGTGTCCGAAATCAAACGATAACTGGTCTTTAGCAGCCTGGGTGTTCTTTTCCTTATATGCGAGTTGTAAGCGAGCAGCCATCGCTTTGTTAAGATGTTCGCCAGTCTTGCGTCGTGGCCCAGGACCGAACATCCTGTTATAGAGAATACTCGTCTGCTCGTAGCCGTAAGAGTTATTTAAGCCCAATAGGTATTGTGGCACAAAGAGCGGGATCTTTTGCTCGCTGTAGACGAGACCACCTTCAGCCATGACGTCACTGATGTCGGGTTTAAACCAAAATTCGATGCCAGAGTCATCGTCATAGGTCACAAAGTGTCCCAACTCCATCTCGTTCATTTCTTGTTCGGCATGATCGAATGGAGATTTGGCTATAGATCCACGAGCAACTAAGCCGCGGCGGATCTTCTCTCGGTAACTTTGGTAATCAGAGTCGAATTCAAGGACTCTATCAATATAGTGGTCATATTCTTCAGCGCTGGCTTCACCGCTGTCGGTGTTGTCGTTCTGGCGATTGGTTAATCTCACGACCAAATGAGCCGTAATCTTCTCGCTGGCGCCCTCCATCATCATAATGCGCCATTCCGTCTCTGGGTCTTCGCCCGGAAGATCACGGGCGATATCATCTAACTCTATCTCGTCTACAAACTCGCTGGCCTCGGAACCCCAGCTATTGGTAGGGATTTCTGCGTAGTCTAGTGGTCGCCCAGAATGGCCCTTCGAGGTCGCTCTATAAAACCCGTTTTCTTCATAAAAACCGGGCCACCCAAGGTCCATTTCAAATTCAGCGTCACACGTCATGTACAGAAAAACACTACGCGGATCTCCGCCGACTTCTTCACCGCTCTCAACAGAACAGCCAACATCTGTGACGCCGAGTTCATTACGCGCGTCACGGAATCGAGACTCGATTTGCTCCACCTCTCGTTCGATCTCTTGTATCTTTTCTTCAATATCGTCAGCAAACTTGGCAGAAGTGCGAGAAGCTAAATATGCGTTCATCTCTTCGAAGCCCTCATAATCATTAGAGTGTTCGCCTGTTTCTTCTACGGCTCTGATGTCCATGTTATCGATAAACCATTCGATGTGCCCCCATGTCTCTCTTGGTGGCGCGTCGTTAGAGCGGCCTTTGATCTGATAGAGGATCTCATCATGGTCGTTCCAAGTCATTGTAACATAGGAAGATGATTCGCGGCGCTTTCCTTTCTTCTTGCGGAGAGACACGAGTACGCCTCGACTGTCGGCGCCGCAGTGTCCCATGCGATCTGCCTCTATCGGACAATCTGAAGTTCCAAGATTATACCAATATGACCCATCGTCAAAAGTATGAAGGATCTGTTCGGGATCTTCTTTGTTTTCTAAATACCCCTGGGCCAGTTGGAGTAGTTCATAAATATCTATTTTGCCAGTATCATCTTCCCTGGCATCTTCTGCCAATTTATAGTTGGCGGAATCGTCATTTAAAAACGTGCCGATCTCGTCATAAATACGCCACCATTTAGCCCAGTGAGCTTCAAGGAACTCCTGTAGTGTTTCTTTGGTGTGTTCTACTTTTTCCGACGGGACGCCAACTTTACTGAGGGCCTTTTGGGCTTTCATGAAAGCCTTGCGCCAAGCTCCATAGGGCTTACTTACAACGTTCTTTAAGTTGCTGAGAATGAGCGTAATCTTCTTCTTTTTCTCAGGATCCAGATCGGGAGCGGCTAAATAGCTGCCGTACTCATCTGCGAGAGCCTCGACTAACTGGAATTGCGCGGCCTCCTGTGCAGCAGTGACCGCTGCTGAGAGCCGGAATGCTGACGCTCCGGGACCAATTGAGGAGTTCTTCCACAGATTGCCTAATAACGTCTTCGCCTTTTCAGGAGCATTCGGAAGGGCGCTTTCGATACGGTCGATAACATACTCGGGCAAGCCAATGTCCCGCAGGCCTTCTGCTATCATCTCTGGGGCGGGCCCTAAGTCGGTGCCATGGCGGACTTCTTTAAGATACTTAAACCAATTGCTACTTGAAATACTCATTTAAACACACTCCTACCTAATAAATAGTTGTATATTTATGATTGGCGCCCATAATCATCTGCCAAGCGAACCACATCATCTAAATGAGGAGTACTTACCTCAATTACTTCGACAGTTCCCATGGGCGCCCCAAAACGATGAACCTGATGTGGGCTAACATGGAATGATTCGCCAGGATTGATGCGCGTTATCTTATTATCGGCATCGTAGTTGTACAGTGCCCCCTTAAGAACATAAAGAGACTCTTCTTTTACTTGATGGTACTGCTTAGAAAGCTGGCAGCCTGCGTTAATGTGCAGCAATTTGGCTGCATAGTTGTCGGTCAAGGCCCAAATGATTTCAAATCCCCAGGGCTTATCTATTCTTTGATTCATATTATCTCCATAAAAGTTGAATCCCAATTATCACAAAAGAAAGCAGGACACACATCATTGTGCGCGGCGTGAACGGGCTTTCATGTAAAAAATACCACGTTAAGAAGGGGAAAGTCACGTATGAGAGCCCAAATATGAGAAACCTTGGGCCCCAAATTTCATTCATTTCCGAATATGCTATTCTTACTCCATACCAGAAACACAGGGATGCCGGAATCGAGTAGATTGCAACAGTTAAAATAGGCTTATCTGCCCACCAGTTCCATACAAACTGTGAATTAATCTGAAACCATGCTAACATCTGCCCCAACGCAAACAGGCTGCATGCTAGCATCATTTTAGTGCTTATCAATTATCACTTCCTTGCACATGTGCTGATGTATGGTGGGCTTACCGAATTCATTAATCATAGTGATGCGCGAGTCCTTATAGTCTTCAAAAAGCTGTGGGCTGTAGTTGTACACCATTAAAACATTTGGGCCCAGTCCAGACCAAGCTTGGCGTATCTCTTTATGATCAATCAACGCCTCTTCAGGGCCAACGGGCTTGCCGTAGTCAAATAAATTAGAATGATAGCTGCCTGCATTCAGCACAGTGTAGCCGTCATGGTTGGTGAACTCTTTCCAGTTGACCGCGGGGTCTTCCATAAAATGGAAATCGAGGTTTGGGAGCTTCTTAAACGTCATGATGCGACTATAAGAAATAGCGTTCAGATATGTGGTGTCCAGGGGCCCCCGCGAAGCAAGTCCGAATTCAGACGCCGTGCTTAATACAAAGAATAGTGCGGCTCGGGCTGTGGGAGAAGGCCAGCGATGCCATGCATCCTGTAGCCTGTGGTAATCATCGAATTCGAACTGAAACGGCTTTGACAGTAGAAGCTCATATACTTCTCTTGAAGACTCCGATAAGACGTCCCAAAAGTTAAAGACCTCTTTCTGAGTTGTGTAGGCGTCTATTTTTCTTTCGCCGCAGTGCGCTAATGCCATCTCTACGTCTCCAGAATAAGCCCACAGAGTTTTTACTGCTGCATCTTCTGGAATTCGTCTATCAAGCTCAGTGATCACTCGGTGGGGATGTATCTTGTTCTTCAGTGGGGAGACCATTTTGAGCTATCAGTTCCTTAAAAGTGTTTAGTTTCTCAGAAAGCTCCCCCATCGTGCCGGTATGAGATGGCGATGTTGGAGTTTCTGTAAGTTCAGAGGCTTGATACGACAGATAGTGGCCGATGATATTCCCGACGTCTGCCAACATACAATCGATCTTGGCTAGCCTTCTTCTTGTCTCATCGATGCCAGTAGCGCATTCAAAAGTTAGAAGCTTAGACCCAGCTAAAGCAGTGGTTGCTTCCGTTGTACAATTCTGAAGGGCTTCGGCGGCGCGGGTTGATAGGCGCCCAACTTCAAATTCAAGATCTTCAAGATCAACTGTATATGTTAACGATACTCGCTTATTAGACATTTTATCCCCTCAGTAGCCCAGGACCATCGCGATGAATAAGCTCTTCAATGGCCGACGGTGCGCCGACAACAACAACCTCGGAGCCTGACTGTCCTCGATTAATTGTCAACTTAGAAAATCTGTGTTCTTCGTTTAAGCCTTCCTTAAGAAGCCCGTTTTGGTTTACTTCACGAAGGCGAAAATCTTCTCTAATCATTATTACTTGCGAAGGATTGATAAAAATCTCCCTCAAGGTATATTGTGGGTGCGCTGTAACAGCGCCACTACTACACACTTCTGTCAGTCTAACCAACATTTGCACTCTCCTGCTTGTCTGTGGTGTAAATAAAAATATCTCTAGCTCTGATGTACCAATAATGACCGTCGACGTAGACCATACGTCGATCAAGTCCGGGATCCTGGCAAGACGACTCAGAGTCATGGGGCGAAATATATAAGCCAGTTTTAGGCCTATCAGACCGCCAGAACTTAACATCACCGCCGGTGGTCCGCCACAAGCGCGTAGCTTGCGGAATATGTAACAGATCTCCAGTTTTAAAGATGGGCGTCATAGTTAGTCTGTTTGGATGATTCCGTAGTTAGTGGTGATCAGCGTTCCTGCGCAGCTAGCTGCATTCTGGAGCGCCGTCAACGTGACCTTTACCGGATCAATGATCCCGGCGTCGAGCATGTTAATTAGCTCCCCAGTTCGAAAATCGACTCCCATGTTGTCATCGGCTGCCATGACATTGGCGGTAGCAATATCAGCCGAAATGCCGGCATTGGCAGCCATCTGACGCAAAGGCGCCTCGCAAGCACGTTGAACAACGGTTGCACCCAGCGCCTGATCATCGTTTGTGTCAAGTCCATCATTCGGAACAGACAGCGAACGACAGGCGCGAAGGAGGGCTGTACCGCCTCCAGGGACGACGCCCTGCTCCTGGGCCGAGCGCACTGCTTCGAGAGCATCCTCGATACGATGCTTGCGCTCGGTCATCTCCACCTCTGTTGAGCCGCCGACATGAATGACGGCAACACCCGATGAGAGCCTCACAATCCGATCCTGAAGGCGTTCACAAGCCTTTAGGTCATCGGTCTGCTCTATCTGTGCTTTAAGGGCTGAGATTGTATTCTCGACCGCTTCAAAGTCACAGGCGCCGCCGACTACCGTGGTGCTGTACTTGGAGCTTTCCACAAACTTGGCTGAGCCCAAATCACTCAGGCGCGTGTCTTTAAGCTTGCTGCCGCTTTCGCGCGTCACGAATGTCGCACCGATAGATAGCGCCAAATCTGATAATGTCTCTCGTCGCTCCTCGCCATAAGCGGGGGCTTTGATGCCTGCAATCTTTAGACTACCGCGCATTGCGTTCATGATCATGGCAGCTAGCGCCTGTCCTTCGATCTCCTCAGCGACAATAACGAGAGGACGCGACTCTCGCGCAACCATTTCAAGAACGGGAAGAATCTGTTCCACGTTGCTAATCTTGTGGTCTGTAACTAAGAATAGAGGATCGTCGTGATGCATAAAAGCTCTACGCTCGTCTGTGATAAAGGCGCCGGCGCAATAGCCCGAATTAAGCTTAAAACCCTCGGTAACATCCAAAGTTGTGTCATGAGATCTAGACTCCTCAATAGTAATAGAGCCATCCTGACCCACACGGTCTACCGCTAGCGCGATAAGGTGACCAATGCTCTTGTCGTTATTGGCTGAAATAGTGGCGATGTGCTCGATATCTTCGGTGCTCATCACCGGCGTAGACATCCTGCTGAGATTGGACTTAACCTCTCGGACTGCCGTATCGATGCCTCTCTGAAGCTCAATAGGGGACACGCCTGAAACAATGATCCTCTGGGATTCGCGGAGAATCGCGCGGGCTAATACAATAGACGTGGTTGTGCCATCGCCGGCGGTGCTATTCGTCTCTGTCGCCGCTTGGCGCAGAATCTGGGCGCCGGCATTTTCGAACGGATCGTCCATAGCCACAAATGCTGCGACTGTCACGCCGTCCTTCGTAATAAAGGGCGGCTGGTTCTTTTCTTGTAAAAGAACATTGCGGCCTCTCGGACCTAGGGTTGAAGCCACATTGTCAGCTAAGACATCGGCTCCGTGGATAATCTTCTGTTGTAGAGTTTGATTATCATCATACGCTCTGCTCATTAAAACCTCACAGTTATATTGTTATTATAGTCGCTTGACACTCGTTTGTCAAGTTATTTATTTAAGTTTCTGTATCTGCGGGTTCCGAGTCTGCAGCCAAGAGCTTCACCACTTCTTTGCCTTCATCTTGCGCTCTTTCGTTGGCGTTCATGGCGGTTGAGCGACGATCTGCACTGAAGTACATACCGACATTTTCTGTGAAGCTCTTTGTTGTCTCCAAGAGTTCCATCATATCGCCTTTCAATTTCTCAATATAAATTGCGGCGCATGCTTTGATGTTCTCATCAGACAGGTTTAGTTCGCCATAAGATTGTACCTCGGCTACTTTTCTAAGTTTGGACATCATGGCCGCGGAGATCTCCCACTGACTGCCGCCATCTCTGCCGCCGCCCTCCATCAAGACTCTCTCTTCTTGCATCATGCGTTTCTCTCTTACATGGAAAGCGCCGAAGTGCGATTCAGCTACCTGCGCTGCTTCTTCTGCGGTGGCGGTGTAAGCAGCGTTATAAACTTTCTGTAGTTTAGCTAAGTTTCTTTGCTGTTTCTTTTGGGCCTTAGCGACTTCATCAGGATCTTCTGAATTTCTAACAGGGGGCATGAGGCTTCTTAAATTGTCTGACTGACTCCGAGCCCACTTCTCAAAATTTGGTTCTTGGCCGGCTGTGGCGCTGGCTTCTGCGGAGTTTTCGGCGTCATTCTTGTAGTCCTTTAATCTTCCACCGTGGTATTGCTTTTGCTTTTTAAAGACGAGATCGCTTTCTTCATCTGGTTCAAATTGCCCCTCATCGTCGACATTCCTGCTAAACATACCGATGCCGGCAGTATATCCGGGAACTCTCGTTAAGATGTCCTGCATTCCTGCTTTCCATTTTGGTGAGTCGCTAAAGTTTTGAATTTGTAGTTTTAATCTGTTTTTAGTCTCTTCATCGCCGAGCAGTGCTCTGTTCTTTTTGGAAGAATCCATGATAGTCATGAAGTTTTGGCGAGTAATCATAAAATCAGATATGCTCAGTTGAGATACAGCCTCACCATCATCTGAATTTTTGCGTCCGATCAAATATTTGATCTCGGGTTCGCCGGCTCCACCTCGCAAAAACAAATAGTCAACAAGGTTGGTAAAACTTCCGTGAATACCAGTGTTCGGACTCAAAAGTTTAAGGCTTACATTGGCGCCTTCGCCGGTAACAAAGTCTTCAATAGGCAGCGTACCACCAACACGATCCGCCTGTTGCGAACCTTGGGTAAGTGCCGCCATGAATCCTTCGAATACGAATCCAGCGGATGACTCACTATAATCATTTAGACAGGCTTGTAGGGCTTCGATAATCATCATCATGTTAAGGATGGCATTAAATCTTTTGCCGCGGCCTTTTCTTTCTGCTGTCTTTGGATCAACGAAACTGTTAACATGTTGGATTCTTTCTTTGATCCCGCCTTTTCTAGTGATAGACGCGAAGATCCTATCAATATCCTTTCTCGATTGGCTGTCGGGATTTCCCCAGGCTTCGCTGGGAGTGAGCCTCGGGATGGGAATGTGCATGCTAAAGCGTTCGGCTTCATTAAGGTCCTCGGGGTACCCAGCTATGGCTGCTACATCGCTATCGACTAGACTCATCGCCTCCTCAATCATTTCAATCAAGAGATTAGGGGTGAGGGCCGCCTTCTTTTCGTACTCTTCTTGTAAAATCTTATGTAAGTCTGACATGGGGGTTCCTTTTAAATTATGTGGTCTGCGATTCCGTATTCAACCGCTTCTTCTGCTGTTAAATAGGTGTTAACTTTACTTTCTAATAGCTCTTTCAGCTTGGTGCTGGTAAGATCTGTCTCTTCAACCAAGCAACGACTGTATGATTCCTGCAATCTTTCCATTGCTCCCATTTCGTTTATCATGGTGTGGAGACTACCTGCGTTTCCGCCCATTACAGCGTGGATCATGACGCGGCAATTCTTTCCAACGTAGCGATGACCCTTGCTTCCGGCCGCGAGCAATAACACGCCAGCGGACATGACCTTTCCAAGACCAACCGTCTGGATTGGGGTTTCGGTGCGAATGACCCGCATAAGATCATATAGCGCGAACATATCGTCGGCATTCCCCCCATACGTGGAGAGGTAAAACATGATTGGGCGGCGGCGCTCAACAATCGGCTCTAGTGCGTTTACTTCATTCAAGTAAAGCATCGCGTGGCAGATTTCAGCGATCTTCTCAGCCTCAACCTCAGCGAAAAGCCCAATAACTCTTAGATCTGGTTCCTTCTTCTGCTGCAACAACATCGCCGCTATGGCTTCTGCTTGTGCTTCTGCCTGGGCATTATCACCTTCTCTTGTGATAATCTTCTTAATCTTCTTAATCATCGTCACTGACCTCCGGGTTTAAATAGCCAGTAGTAATTAGTCCCTTATTCTCCTCCAGAAACAGCATTCCCGATTTCCAATCTTTATAGGGCGCCATATGATGAAACATCTCAGGTTGCGACCCCAACAATGAGTGAATTGACTTTGTCTTAAATCTTTCGATTTCTTCTTCTAGATGGCGCTCATAAATGGAAACGTTTTCCTGAGACATGTCGCCCTTTTTAAGATCCTTTAGGAAAAGCTGGCGTGAATGCTCATAGGACTCTAGGGCGCGAGTTAAAAGATATAGACTGTAGAGGTGTCCAATCCCCAACATTGCAGTAACTTGGCGGCCGGCTAACAAATAATGAGCGACTCTGCATGTGAGGTATCCCAGCACAAATACCAGAAACATCATTAAAGCTTGCATAGTATCCCTAAAAAAATAACCACCGGCGATTGCCAGTGGTTATATATTAACACTCTCGTTTTACTTTGTCAACTACTTTGTTAATCTTTTCATGATGCGCTCAGCAAGCTGATCGACAACCTCTGCCTGACGTGTTCCCTTCTGAAGGCGGGCCGCAACACGGCGGGCGACCTCAGCAACAAGCTCATCGTCATTGGCATTAGCCTCGTAGCGCAGCCCACCCATACCGGGGGGATCTTCTTCTTCTACCTCGACGTCAGCGTCCATTTCGAGTTCACCTCCCTCTTCGCCAGTAGGCTCGGACATTTCGACGTCGTCTACGACAGCTAGTTCATCCTCTTCGGGGGCCATATCCAACTCACCCGCCTCTTCGTCGCCTTCAACAGCGACGTCAATACCGAGAACTTCCTGTGCTACCGCAGCAACCTGAGTCATGAACTCAGTAAACTTCTCCTCAAGGGCCGGGTCAGCGCCAGCATCGGCATCAAGTGCCGCATCATCCATGGGAAGCTCCTCGGGAGCCTCCTCAGCATCGAGCGCCAGAGCGTCATCGGGCTCTCCCGGCAACTCATCACCACCAAAGGTGGCCTCTAGATCCTCGACCTCTTCGTCACCTGCCATCTCCTCTTCGACGGAAAACTTTCCCATCTCCTGGAGCCTGCGATCCCCGACGGGGCGCATGTTAGCTAGTGTCATAAAGCGGCGAAGTTCGTTTTCTGTTAACAAAGTCTTACGAGCCATTATAGTATCTCCTTAAAATCTCAACTCACAAATAAATAGTGCTTCCATTTCAAATAAGCCTAAAAATCGACGCCCATATCAAGTAAGTGCTTTTTTAACTTAGAAAACGCCTTTGTCTCAATCTGCTTTACTCGCGCGAAAGAGATGTGAAGCCGCTCAGCGATCTGCCTTAGCGTCATCGGGTTCTGATCGTTATTGTATATAGCTATGTACGTACAATTATGGTCTCCTTTATAGTCAATCCACATATCACAATCTTTAATAGGACACATGATGTTATGCTTCTGGCAATGTCGAGCGCACTTTGTGAGCCCATCGTTATTTTGTGTCATAGCTCTGGGTGCTCCTGCTCTATCAGATCGAAGATGTTCTCGACATCGTTCTCGCTCAGGCCCATGTCGTTTAGAAGTTCTGAGCCTCGATCGCGCATCTTCCTTGTTTTCTTTTTAAGACGGGTTGCTTGGGGGGTGACTTCATCTAAAAAGCTCTGGAAGGAGGGGTTATCGCCAACATATGCGGTGATCACTGTTCTGAAAAACTGGGACTGTTTAAAGCCATCGTGCTTAAGTTTTAAGATAAACTTAGCGTGTCGATGCTCATTCTCTGTAAATACTACTCGCTTATTTAGCTTACCGTAGTCTACCTCTAGTTTTGAATCTGCGTCCATTACCAACTCCTCGTTAAAATGTGGGTCCGGCTCTCGGACAGCCCCGATGTAGTCTGGCGCACAAACCTTGCCTTCACTTGAAGTTCTGCTATGTCGCGAGCACCGGAGTAAGAGAGTCCTGAACGGATCCCTCGCTCAATGTCCGCAAGAACAGCGCTCACTGGGCCGCGGTAAGGAACACGGGTCGCGACACCTTCGAAAGACGAGTACTTTCCTCGCCATTCGATTTGAGCTTCCTTGCTGGCCATGCCTCGATATGACTTCCATTGAAGACCGTCACTGTCCCTATAAATTGTGCCGGGGGTTTCGTCTGTGCCAGAAAGCATGGAACCGATCATTACTGCATCGGCGCCGGCGGCGAGTGCCTTCACCATGTCTCCTGAGTTCTTGATACCTCCGTCTGCGATAATCTTTACATCGCGATCTGTCTTGGCACACTCAAAGATTGTCTGAAGACCCGGCAGGCCATGGCCGGTCTGGACGCGAGTAGAACAGATGGAGCCGCCGCCGATGTTGCATCGGACGCTGTCTGCTCCCCAATCTGCGAGATCATTGACCCCTTCTAGGGTCGCAACGTTGCCGGCCATAATATGAACGGTGTCATCATATACGCTTCGGAGTGCTCGAAGGGCGCTCTTTGTCATCTGATGATGGCCGTGGGCCACGTCGATGCAGAGAAGTCGAATCCCCTCCTCGAATAGTGCAGCCGCTCGTTCCATAAAATCGCCGCCTACACCGATTGCCGCACCAATACGCGGAGCTTCAAGAGCAGATCTGTCTGCAAGGAATTTGTTTCCAAGTTCAGCCTGCTTTTCAATAGTATTATACCGGTGAAGGATCGCCAATCCGCCGCATGTTGCCATGGCAGATGCCATCGTATTCTCCGCGATAGTATCCATCGGAGAGGCAATAACTGGCAACTCAAGCGCTATTCCGCTTCCTAAATCGGCCGAGATATCAATTTCAGAACGACTTCTGATATCTGAATACTGCGGCTGCAATAACACATCATCATACGATAATGTAAGGTTCATACGCTCATGCATCGTCGTCGGCCTTCTTCTTCTTGCGAGTGGAGCGAGGCTTGCGGGCCGCCTTCTTCTCTTCTTGCTCTAAGGCACGACGAAGAGTTGGCGACTGCTCGGGGTCCAACTTCTTGGGGGGCCCATCCGGCGGGGCTTCCACGGCGGGCGCGGGCTGCGGTTTATATCCCTGGTGTATAAGGCGATATGCATTTTCGCAAACCACAATGGCCTTCATGTGTTCAATCACCGTAGTGAGATAAGTGTTGCTGTTCAAAGATTCGATTGGGTTCTCAAAAAATAAGTCCACAATCGCCTTGTGCTCCATTATCTCGCTGCGCAGTCTCATAAGAGCAGCATCTACGAACTTTTGGCTATCCATTATTTCTGTCCTTCTATAAAGTTTCTGATATCTGTGGTGTGATACCACATCTGTTTGTGGGGCGTGGAGGGATCCTCTAATACACGGATCCGAGGCTTTAGTAGCCCCGTTTTTACAGATAGGATCGTCGGGACTCCATTAAGCTTAATGATCTCGTCCAGATTTTCAGTGTCTGCAATATTGAAAGCGAAGAAATGGACACCACCTCCGTCGTCGTATTCATCGGAAATATCCACGTAGGAGCCGTGCAGGGCGGAGCAGTAGTCACATGTATTTGAGTAAAACTTCACCACGCACAGTGCATCATCCTCGATGCGCTCCTTAAGGAGCTTTCGCAGGGCGCGTTCGGATATTCTGTCAACCGCCACTTGACTTCTCCTCCTTCTTCTTTGCCGGCGGCGGTGGGTTATCAACCAGGGATTGGAGCTTCTTACGCTCCTTGACAGCCCCCAGACCTTCCCCAAGCCGCTGGTCGAGCAGAACTAGCTGCTCGCGGGGTGAGCGCGTAGCACGCTCTTCCTGCCGACGCTCAGCGTCCGCTCGGAGTTCGTCGCGATGGACGCGACCACGGTTAATCCTTCTCATCTAAAACCTCCTGTGTTTTTTTAATGCAATCAGGACAAAATAAAGTTACTGATTTCTTCTCTTCCCGGACCACTACTTTCCATGAGAATACCATATCTCGATTCTTCTTGTCAAATTCTTTTTGGCAGGCAGAGCAGCTATCTGGAAGATGTCCAAATAATGTAACCTTGTCCGCCATGGCTTGCTCTTGGTCTCCATGGCGGCGTCTTGATTCTGCTGCTCGGCGTTGCTTACGGTTCATCGGTTCATTGCGCCGAAGATTTGCGGACCTGCATAGCTGCCATCGAATACAATAACGGCCGATGGGAACGGCGCGGAGTTGGTGGAATCACCGAACTTTAGTCGACCCTTGACGAAGTGAACTTCTGCGGCCTTCATCACGTAATCGTGCCAATAGCGCGTGTCTGTGCGTGCCGGGATTAGCATAACAACCCTGGTGTTGCTCGCGCGGGCAGTATTGTAGCTCTTCTCAATCCACTTATCAATACCTCGTCCATAGGGAGGATTAACGAACACTGTGTGACCTGACCAGTCCTGTGCTAATCCGTCGTCCTCTTCTGTGTAAAAGGTATCGCACTTGGCACTCGACTCATCAGCACAAGGATCCAAGGTGAATGGACCAAATCGCCAATCTAACTTCTCAAAAAACTCTTGCGGTGTTGACCAAGTGCCAGTCTTAGAACTGAACATTAGTTTCTGTACGGTGCTATTCATCGGTACTCCCCAGGGCTCCATCGCCCCTGTTGCTAATAGTCATTGGGTAATCATATAAACTACCCTGTGTGCGCTCAGTAGCCCTAAAATGAACAACTGGCGTTAGCACTACCTGAGCGATCTTTGAGCCCGGCATGATGAACTGTGGCTCTCGACCAACATTGTGGAGGTTGATGAACACCTCTCCATCGTATCCAGAATCAACAACGCATGCGCCCACCAGAAGGCTTCTCTTGGCAGCATTGCCGGAACGGTTCTTCACCTCCAGCATGTACCCGTGAGGAACGCCGAACTTCAGACCGGTTCCAAGAATGACAGACTCGCCGGGAGCCACATACTTTCCTGGCTTTACCTCAGCCGATGGGCTGTAGAAAACATCTAGGCCCGCATCGGAGGGGTTTGCTCGCTCTGGTGTACGCGCACTCGCATGCACCTTCTTATACTCTAAGATCATGAAGACTCCTGCTGTCCGGTCAATAGGTTATAGTTGTCAATAACCTCCTCAAGGTTGAACTTACCCTTGTAAAGTCGATAAGCCTTTACGGCTGAACGAATCTCATCTGTGTTTAGCCAGCCGTTCTCCTTAAACTCGACTCGCAGTTCGCGCTTCTGCTCCTTGTAAGGCTCCATGGCCTCTTCGATTGCAACCAAAGAGCGAATGTACTCCTTGACGTAACGCTGCCTTTCTTCTTCTGACTTAGCCACAATATCTCCTGTGGTTGTGTTAATTGTTCTTTATTATAGCAAGGGCTCGGACGATTGTCAAGTCTTTATTCGACAGTCAGTCCAAATAACTGCTTAAGAAACCCTTTGATTAGCTCATCGCGGGCTGTGTCGTTTTCAGCCTCTGCGAAGAGATAGTTGTATGTTGTTCGCTGCTTTCCGATAATCTTTGACATTCGTTTGTTCTCTTTCTTCATCCATCTTATTTGTTCATTATAGTTCTTTGGCAACTCAATGTCAAGCTCTTCTGCCAATTCTATCAATTTAAAATACTTCTGGAAGTCTAGGGCTTCTTTAGCTTCTTTAAACTTGGACTCATAGTCTTGGCGAGTTTCTTCATCTTGCGCTTTGTCGGGGTGAATCTTTGTAGCGATCATCTTAAACAATTTAGCAAATGAATCATGTATATCTATGTCTTCTATTTCTGGCGGATCTTCTGAGGACGGTTCAGAGAGGGAACCAACCATCAGTTCGCCGGCGCCAGGGGGCGGGCGGGCGGCAGGATCCTCGCCTTCCTCAGTCGGCGTATCTTTCTTAATGCCGTATGCCTCATCAATGCGCTCTCGGTGTTTGTCGTTAAGAGCGCGAATGTCAATGCTGCGTTCAGCACAAAACCTCTCGTAATATTCTTGGAAGGCTGTGTTGGTTTTTGTCGTGATCTCTTTTAACAGCCCCGACTCCTCATGTAGGAAGCGAAGCTCATTAACCACTCTCTTCCAGCGAAGCCGGGTTGTGATAGACATACACTAAATAGTTCTACTTAAAGTCGAACTTGACGCTAGCACTAATTTTCATTTCAGGCACATGAGTATGGTTGGCGAGGTTGTGCTTTCTGCACTCATCGACTTCTAGAAACCAATCGGCGTGACCTTTATCGTGAACAATATCTAAGAAATGATCCTTATGGTGGCCACAGTTTTCAGCCATCATAGTATAGATCTTTTTATTCAAACGAGAAGTCTCTTCAGCAGATGCCTGGATCTCTTCTACTTTGCCCCAACTCATAGAACTAACATCATGAATCATAACAGTGGCGTCAGGGTCCATATAGCGATGACCTTCCGCGCCAAAGCTAAACAAAATGGCCCCACAGGACATCGCTTTTCCTTGGACAATGGTGGCGACCGGAATTTTAGAATGCCTAATATCAGATATCATAGACATTAAACTATACACCTGCCCACCATAACTATCGATAACCACTGGAACAATGGGTTGCCCTGAATTCTGGGCCTTGTTTATCGAGTTGGAGAACTCTTTTGCGGCTACTTCATCAAATTTCCTCACGCGGATTACGATTGGTAAATCATCTACAAGTTCTTTCTCTTTTAATAGCGGACTAAAGTATTTAATGACATTCATGATTCTGATCTCCTGTAAGTTACATAGTGCTGTGGTTATCCTAACAGTCTAAATGTTTTACCAATCGCATATGTGGAAAACCCCCAATTTTCGTCATACCGAAGGCGTGCCATATAAGGTCGGTTAATAAAGATCTTGTCTTTGTGGGGTTTAATCCCCCAACATCGGATACGAGTGAGTTCGTTATTGGAGTCGATGGTCTCCACAATCCAATATAGCTTTCCATTCTTTGTCTTGCGCTCAATAATCTTTCGAGGAATAAACCAGCATAGCTCAAGTGCCTGATCGAACTCCGAAATAGGAGGCACAAACTTTTCCTTGAGTCGGTCGACCGTTTCCGGGCTAATAACTAGATTAATGGGGAATACTCCAGTCAGATCGGCCTTAAACTGAATGATGTCAGAGGGGCTAAAGTCGCCTTCTGGTCGATATGTCTCGATATTCTCCGCAAGCCGCTTGGGGTTCTTTGGACGATCAACAACGCATGCTGACCAGAAGTGTTTCATTCCACTGAACCGCTCGTCCTTCAAGGCATCCAATGCCCCTCCTCGACACAAGGCGTCGAGACACTTCTTATTTAGCTTGCTGTAAATGATTTCTTCGTGAAATAGAAGCTCTTCAGCAGTATTAAAGGGTCGATTATTGAGAACTTGTTCGATAGCAGAGTCTCCAAAGCCCTTGATGGAAGTCAGCGGCTGGATTAACGTACTATCATCATCGCTGATCTCCCATACTGTACCGGACTTGTTAATGTCCAGAGGGGCGATCTTAAACCCAAATCGCCTAGCAATGTTGATCGCCTTTTCCTTTCGGCTCTCGGGCTCCTTATCGAGAAAAGCAGCCATCCATTCCGATGGATACTTGTGCCAAAGCCAAGCACACTGATAGGAGATAAGAGAATAGCTGACAGCGTGTGACTTGTTAAAGCCGTATCCAGAGAAGTATTCGAACTTGTCCCATAGATTCTGTGCAGCATCTCTACTGATGCCCTTATCAAGACACCCTGCAATAAACTTATCGTGCAGCCGGCCCTTTACACTATTCTTGCCAGTCCCCTTCTTCGTCAAGACCTTTCGGAGCATGTTGCCCTCGTCAAGAGTAAGTCCACCAAGCTTGTGGCCGAGAAGAGCAATCTGCTCCTGGAAGATCAGGAATCCGAAAGTCTCGCCCGTGACCTCTTGCACTTCATCCGATAGGTACTGAATGTAGTGCGGGCTCTCCTTCGCCTCGACATACTCTTCGTGGACATCCGCAGATAGCGGGCCGGGACGATAGATAGAAGTGATGGCGGAAATATCAATGATGTTTCGCGGCTTCACTCGGGTGCAGAACTTTTGCGCACCTTCCTCTGTAAACTGGAAGACCCCTGCCCACTTTCCAGTATGGAAGACGTCCTCATACACAGCCTGTTCTTCTAGATCAATAACATCAGGGTGCAGGTTTTCCTCATAATACTCGCGGATCTGCGTAAATGTAGGCGCTTCGATCCCATGGTGGCGGCGCAGAATGTGTTCAATCGCACCCTCCATCATCTTAAGAGTTGACAAACCAAGCAAATCAAACTTGATGAACCCCATCGGCTCAAGATGTCGGACGTTCTGCCCTTCTGCCCATGGAGCTTGTCGAACTCCGCCTGAGTTAATCAAGGGCATGTTTTCATCGAGGTTCTCTGCAATCACAACACCGCCGGCATGACGAGAGCACGAGCGCACCTGCCCTACAAGGCCCTCGACGTGAGCCTTAACCACGGGATACTTGTTCAGGTATGCCTGGAGCGATGAGGAAAATTCCATTACCTCCTCCCATGTGGGAACATAGACGCCGGCCTTGATGCCATGCTTCTTCTTTGCAGACGGCGTGGCTTCGCGGATCATCACGGAAGTAACCGTGTTCGCCTCTGTGAAAGGGATCTCATAGAACTTGGAGATATCCTTAATAAGACTACGTAGCTGTAGTGTGTTCCAGTTAGAAATCGGCGCAACACAATCCTCTCCCCACATCTCAACAAGCTTCTCTTTTAGAAGCATGCTGTCGGAGATATCATAGTCGATGTCTGGGTAATCGGTAGCATCGGAGCGCAAGAAGCGGGAGAACAGCAGTCCGTACTTGATCGGATCCACCTGCGTAATTCCCAGCGCATATGCCACCAGAGAGCCGGCGGCTGAGCCGCGGCCTGGGCCGGTCAGCATCATCTCGTGCGCAGTGTCGGCAATCGCCTTCATTGTGAGGAAGTACTTTGAGAAGCCACGATCATCGATAACATTCAATTCGTGCTTAAGGCGGTCCAGATACTCCTGGTTCTCGTTTAGCCCCTTGGAGCGTAGACCCTCCAGGGCATAGTTTACGAGCGCTTGTGTGGCTGTATGGCCGGCAGGAACGACAAAGTCTGGCAGGCGGACAGTGTTGTCCGGCAGAAAGTCTTCAATTTGATCGAAAGCGATTCTGTGGGTCTCCTCGATGGACTCTCGCACGATCTCATCGTCATATTCTACATTCGCGGCGGCGGCGTACTTCTTATAGCTCTCCCACATCTGATCGCCATTCTTGGGATATAGCTCATAGCCAACTTCGTCAACGTTGATCGGTAGCTCTGAGGACATATATGGAGGGAGACCTCCCTTGCCGAGCCAGCCAAGGCGCATATATAGCTCTCGGTCCTTCCACGCCTCTGGGGACGGATAGTGAGAATCAGCCGTCGTAATCAACTTCAGCCCGAATTCCTTGGCGATCTGGATGATATACTGATTCAAGGCGTGCTGCTCTGGAACATTGTTCCATTGTAGTTCAGCATACCAGCGATCTCCGAAGATATCAACCATTTGGCGGGTGGTCTCCCGCATAGCGTTAAGGACCGCTTCATCGCCGGCCTCACAATTCTCCCAATAGTTCCCAGCATATACGCCACCAAGGCACGCGCTTGAGGCGATGACTCCTTCGTTATACTTCTTAAGCAGTGCGTAGTCAATACGAGGATAGCGATAGAAGTTCTCGGGTTGGTAAGACTCGGACACCAGCTTAAACAAGTTGTTTAGCCCTTTCTGATTCTGCGCCAGAAGAACGAGGTGTCGGCGGCGCCGAAGAATATCCTGTGTCTTCTTGGAAGAGCCCTCGTCTTCCACTGTGGCGCCGGACTGGCCCTCCTTCTTAATAGAGCGGGCCCTCTTCTTGTCTTCCATGGCCGCGGCATATTCACTGCGCCACTCGTCCAGCGATGGCAAGAAATAAGCTTCGCAGCCAAAGATCGGCTTGAACTCCTTTCCTTCAGCCCTCATCTTCTTGGCATGAAGCACTTGTCCTGCCAAAGCATTCATGTTCCCGTGATCGGTGACTGCTAGAGCCTCCCCACCGTTCTGGTAACAAAATGACATATGGTCTTTTGGGTAGCCAATGGCATCAAAAATGCTACCCGCGACGGTGTGTGCGTGGAGTCCGACAAATTTAAGCTGCGACGTGGTTCTCGCCATTAAAACCCTCCAAGGTTTTTGATTGTTTATGTACTATAGCACAGGTGCTAGCAAATGGCAAGTACTAAATATCAGTTTCTTTTAAAGGCTCAAGATTGTAGAATCGTGGTTTATAAATTTCACGATAGGGAGGCACCGCTACGTGGTCTGATGCCATATAGGCGCGGTACTGCTCCCATTCTCGAATATCATAAAACCAGTCTAGCTCATGTGTCTGTATCTTCTGATTCAGATTCCACTTCGCGAATACTGTTGATAGATCGAAGTATCTCGCTGACCACCTCTCGCTGAGAGGGCGCTTCACGCTCGGTAATTGGCCGGGTGAAGGGGGTAAATATTCCCTTGTTGTTATCTTGTTTACGTTCCGACGACATTGTAAGTAATCTTCTCCTTTCATGGTAAAACTGATCGGGAGATTGTCCATCACAGTCTGATTTTTATAGGTCAATGAAAAGTTGTTATTAGCATCCTGTATCTGGGGTCTGAGTTCTCGTAGGATACGATAATCATAAACCGACATCGGGAAGGCAATAAAATACTTTTCTGGAATTATCCATCGAGAGATTTTGTAAGACACAAACCAAGATGAATAAATCCCGTGCAACACAGACCAGCCATACGAATTTCGTCTGTCTAGGTCCTTGGGATGCACCGGAGTGTAATAAATAGGTACTTCTTTGCGTACATTCGAATAAAACTTAGTAAAATCTCGTTTATAATATACGGGATCATGCACCCATTCTCCGACTGCCTTTTTGACAAGAGGGGCCACATCGTTATTTGCGACGATCCATATTGTCTTGCAACCGGCCATAGCGCAAGACATAACAGCGTTTTGAATAGCTGTATAGTCGGGCGCTAACAGCGTCAATACGTCAGGCGTAATTGAGCTATAATCAGTTTCTAACTGAGCAACTGGAACAATTCCTGCTAAATGCATTAAAGATATCCTATAGTGCGTTGATGATTCGCCTTATTTTCCGATAGGCTTTCGATAAGCGTTCCTTCGCTCTCTGTCGCAATCCTAATCTTGGGTGACGAGCTTCGATACGTTCGATGCGCCGGCTCCAGTCGTCGGGAGATATATGATGTTCTAAATTTATAATATTTTGGGTTTCCATTTTTTCCGTATCCATTAAAAAGCCCCTTCATCCCCCTTGCTTCCATCTCGTGGACTAGTTTAAATCGCGCCGTGGTCTCTGAATAGTCAAAATCTTCTATCTGAGAATGCTGCAATCTGGATACCACGCACGCATCTTTCACTAGTGTTTCCCCATCAATTCTATCTGAAGAGTAAAACCACACCTCCTCAACAAACTTATCGTCAGTTAAGATATAGTCGATTTCGTGCTTGCCGCCGCGATTAAAAGCTATCCAATCATAACACGTATAGGAAGGTTCGTCAACCGCTTCTTCAGTTAAAAAATCGAGACAACCGCGATCTCCAAAATAGTGACACTTATCAAATTCTACTTCCAACAATTTAGCGTACTCGTCTGAGAATATGAAACGATCGTCCGATAATCGTATCGAAGAACAGATATTAGTTAGAGGCACTTGCCCGGACAGGGACATTAGAAAAAGAAGACGTTCCCAGAGTTCACTCTTGGCTACCCCTACGATCTTGTCGGAGCCAAAGCTTTTCAATTCCCGACGAACAGGGGTGAGTTTAACGCTCGATAAATCGATATCCGGCGAGAAGTAATCGAACCGGAAAGGTCGGTAAGGAGCGCTATAAAACAAAGGTAGCTCATTTATGAATGCATACAAAACCGCCGCCAATGAACTGCCTACTACAATCTCTTCACGCCCTATCCTCATTTAATCATCTCTACCAGGATCCCTAAGACTGCCCAAACCGGGTAGTGTACGTAGCTAATAATTCCTCTATAATGTAGATTATCGGGCAGGTATCGGTAATCCCAAATTCGAACGCGGCGTGAAAGCGCAATATTTCCCACTACAAGTTCTACAAGCCAAATGCACAACGGATAAGTCAGGTAGCGTACATAATTATTAGGCAGCGCCCATTGAACTATATCAAAACCATACGTCAACCCTAGGGCATAAATGGGGAACATTAATAAAGATGTGTGACCAACCAGATTGCGTTTATTAGAGAAGATATATTGTCGGCTAGCTGTAAACAGAACCTCCATGAGAAGCCCGAATGAGCCCCAAAATATCATCTCATTCACTGCTCGCATTTCTTACTCCTTCAAGTTGGCAGCTAAGGTAATCTTACAAATGTGCTCAAGCCTCTCGATATGCTCGAAAGCCTCCCAAGGGCTAGCGCCAATAGCGCATACTCCATGTTGGGCCTGTCCCACGATATCGTATATGACGCTCTCTCCACCGTCGGTCATGTGAACGAACGTATGCTGCGCCAATTCGGGGCTAATTGCCGGCAAAACAGGTACATTGGGGGCGACACGAGTATAGCGATAAATCTCTGGAAACTTCTTCGCCAATTCGTTCAAGTCATAGCCCCTCATCATTGCGGCAATCGTGTAGGTGGGGTGAAGATGAACCACCGAACATGTTCTACGGTGGCTGTTTTGGAGAAGCCAGTGCATTTCAAGTTCACCTGAAGCCTTTTTTGTTGCCTTAAGCTCTCCGTTCACGATGGGGATGCGCAGGATTGTCTCAGGATAGATAATGTTCTTTCTTACTCCTGTAGGGGTGATATATAACGTGCTCTTCTCCATTCGCTTTACGGAACAGTTGCCGTCTCTTGTAGTGATCCAATTGCGCCTGTACGCCTCTCGCATCACATCGCCCATTGCAGTAATCATTTCTTACTCCTCCTTGATATCAGTATGGCATTAGGGTTATGCTCAAAATCTCTACATAGTTCGATCTTGAGAGTGTTTCCCTTCTTCCACTTAAGTTTCTTTAAAAGTTCTTCGGGAATAACGATGATATTATCGCCGGCAAGACCTTGGATCTTAACCTTCATTCTACCCCCCAATCACAATCGCACGGATCGCACCCACAAGCGATACAAGCACGGACAGCATATTCAAAGTTAACAGTCGCCTCGTTCGTTCTGAATTTGGCCGCACCATTTCTAAGATGAAATCTTTCAGCCATCTCTGTTTGTGGAGAAAGTGTGACGACACGCTGGATGTTTTTTAACATAGTCTTGGCAAACCACAGCACTTCGTTGATCATCTCTCGGCCGGCGCCCTTTTCAAAGCTCCATACGGAATACGGCACGACTACAGTGCCGTCGCTATCCGTCATTGCCTCTAGTTCTTGCAAATTGCGAGGAACATCCGTGGTAATAGCAAGGCACATAAATGCCTTCCATTTACCATCAGCCCCTTTGAGTCCGAAAACCTCTCGGCCCTGTGCTGTCTTAAACTCAGCGCCAAGGGTGGGGTGAATTGGATCCGAATCTCGCCAAAGCTCGGGCTCACTGGTTACTGTTTGAACACAATATTTCATTCTTCGTTCTCCCCGACAACAATAGGAAAAAGTTCGTCACCTTCAAGAACCCAATGGCGTATAGCAACAATCGTGTCTTCTCCAAACACATTCAAATCTGCCAAGGGTTCTTGTAAATAATCAGGCATCGAACTCCATAGCATAGTGGCCATGGTACCAAAAAGAGAACTTGGGTCTGCGTCTCCTATCATCTCTACATCTTGGGGCGTCAGTAAGACATTCATTAATTCTGCTGCGTGATGGGCGCAGTCGTAGTCCATTTCTTTGTTGCTAAAAGAAATAAACTGATTGTAAAGTGTGCCTCCAGCAAAGGTGCCTTCTTTTGGTTTGGATTCAATCCAAATCGGTCCTTCGATTTTCATTCTTCACTCCTAATCCTACGATAAGCACCCACAGTCACAGGGAATAGACCCGTAGCAATCTCCAAGCAAGCCTCGGCAACCTTTTGGATCTCCCATTGTGCCCCTTCGTGTGTGCGAAGGTCAATGAACTTCAAGAGGTTGGACAGATTGACTGTGCCGTAGTATTCGGTGTAGAGGTTCTGTGGTAGAACTCCACGGGCTTGTTCTCGGCAAACGCCGGCTTCGATGAGATCGTTAAAAGTGCTCAATGCAACACTGTGCATCCTCTTTACAACAACTGCTGCTGGGTCAGAAGCAGAAGGAATAATTGGATTAATCAACTCTTCTGCGTTGGAGGCTTGTCGGTTGCTCTTGTGTTGTGTTCTGAAAGCCTTTGGCTCATAGAATCGGAGATCCACATCAGTATACCGCCGGGATATCTCATTATACGACCAAGTGCGATGGCGGTGATGCTGACTACGCACAAATAGAGGAACACAAAACTTAAATGTAACACCACAATGCTCCAATGTTGATGTGTGACGATGCTGGATAAGATATTCGATAAGCTTCCTATCGCGGTCGTCGAGTTCTTCCTTCATTCTTCCAAAAGAGACCCTGGCTGCATTTACAACCGACTTGTCGCTGCCATAGCTTTCAACAAGCTGGACTCTGCCAATTCCATCACCATATAGATAAATGGCGTTATTTTCTGTTTCGTGATTCACTGTTCCTCTGGGGTGTTGCTGTAGGTTTTCCAATCAAGCCAAAATCCGGCTGCGACCGCAGCGTGCATTAGCACTGAACTTGATATTTCTATTATATCACGGTAGTCGTGGAGATGCAAGTGAATATGACCAACAATCCAAAAAGGAATCGCGAATTGCTGACTATACCATACTAAGAAAAACTTGCTAAACTCTCGCAGATTACTCATCTTCTTCGGCAACGATTTCTGCCAGAAGTTCTTTAATGTCCAAACCGGCGCAGTCTATCTTCTTTTTACTGACATGATAATGACTAACAACGCCATTAAAGTTGCCGTAAAGGGCATCCTGATGATATCTGGTGCCCGTCTTTCCAGTCTGACTGAGAGGTGTCTTGTACTCTACGCCGGCTGCGTTGTGAACGGCTTTCCAAAGCGCCTTGGCGGCCTCGATCTGCTCGGGATAGAATCCCAAAAACGGTTCTAGCTTCTCGGAGTGGACCCAGGCGTCTTCAACAAGGGGGCGTTTGCCAAATCCATTTTTCACGTACCAGTCCTGGTACTTGGGGTAATAGGCGTTTGTTATTTCTACGCCGACAGAGGCGCGGTTAGCACGGGCATGCCCGGCATGCCATGCGCCATGCTGCATGTCGAGAGTCTGATAGATCGTACCATCATTGTCAATGAGGAAGTGGACAGAAATGCCTCTTTTGTTCAAAACGCGAGCGCATGACTTAGAGCTTAAACACGCATCCCAATGGTTGACAAAAAGGCGAATATTCCTCTTCGGGCGGCCGGTATAATCGTAATAGGAGCCGGGGTCTGCTTTAAGTCCACCTTCATCGGTCCAGAGAACAACCTTTTCCCACTCAATAGGGCAAAAATCGCCATGGTAAATTATGAAATTGGAGTATTTCGGCTCTTCATCGACCGTATTAGTAACACCCTCCTGCCTCTCGGTCCAGATACGACGAAAAGTAGTGGGACCACAAAGTCCGTCAGCCATAAGGTTGCGAAACTTCTGCCATTTTTTGATTGCACGCACTAAATTCTCATCAAAATGTTTTTCCCCAAACCAAGAGGGTTCCCATCCTAACTTTGCTGCCGAGGCCTGATTGTAAAAACTCTTGTCGATCCCCATAAATTAATATAGCCCGGTCGATGACGCTCTTTAGGGCTTCCTATAGTGTGCCTAGAATGTAATTATCAAGAACTAAGGTAAATAGTTCGTTATTAACATTAATTTCCTCAACCATGGATTTATCCACCACCACCTTAGAACCGCTCGCAATAGGAAACCGAACGTCTGTGGCGGCGTCTACTACTACGGCTGTGATGTGTCGCTCTTCCTTTGTCTTATAATCATCAGGAAGCACGATCCCGGTCTCGGTCGTGTTTTCGGGGATGTCGGGTAACCTAATCCACACATATCTATTAACTGGCTTAAACATATTCTCTATCCTTTTGGTTAGTGTTGTTAGATTTTATATCTCGCAAGATTCGCCATCACAAAACTTTGTACCGGCGCCGCCTTCTTCTGTCATAAATCTCCGAATCGGAGTGATGTCTTGAATAAGCTCCTCATACTGTTCCTTCGTGATCGGCTCATACGGCGCCTGCTTGTATCCTGTATCCTTGTATCGTAAGAAAGAAACGGCCTTGAGGCGTGATTCGTACATTTCCAGCGCATTCTTAATCTGGGGAGCCTCAGCATCATTGAACGTCACTGTGACAGAGACTGAATTGTCTGCCCAGTAGTGCTGATACTGTGCTGCGATTTCTAGCTGCTCCCACATCGACACGTCTTTCTTGCTCTTAGTGAAAAACGGCTCATGAACCGGGAATTCAACACAAACTGTATTAGGTGAGTAGGCGTCTTCCTCAGTTTTATAACCAGCCTCTGACAAAGGAGCCAGAAGTTCCGAATCTTTTGAAAACCGAATTCTCCTGATATAGTACTCGGACTCTGGGAAGTGGATTCCGGGGGTAGACCCGTTAAGCAGCGAAACAGTGCCGGAAGGCTTGATCGAGGTCATTCTGACTGATTTCGGGATGCATAGCCAATTGGAGTAATGTTCATCTAGCTTCTGCACATATTCATATGCTGTGTCGCTCCACTTCAGCACCTGACGGCGGCCGAACTTATTAAATGCCTGAACAACTCCCGACTGTGACAGTCCGATCCGGCGATTCTTAAGCATCTTAGCGTTAGTTTCAGGCCAGTGAGTATTGGACAATGTAATGGTTTTCCCATACAGGTACGCAATCTTCAAAGTTTTTAGATAGTCCTCATAATCATCATGCTTTGCTGGAAAGGTCTCGACTAAGCAACACAATTCGGCATCTTCAAGCTGCTGCTCAACGCAAGGATTAAACCCAGCAACATTAATATCGTCTAAACGAGTACCGTCCTTAAATCGGCCCTTGGTACGCGCATTGTTAAGCCAAATGTACCCAGGTTCTCCATTCTTCTGTGACTGCTCGGCATGCCATTCATAGTCCATTCCGACCGCGGCATTGCATGAGTTGTTAGAGCCCCAACGATGATGGTATAGCTTCTCGTCATCGTTCTTCATTTGTAGATATTCTTTATCGCCATGGCGGCCCATAGCGAGTGCCGCGGAACGACGAACATTGCCGGCAACAACACATCGACCGATAAGATTCTCAGTATCTACGATGTCTATGGATGTGATAGGCTCACCGATCTTGGAGGAGTATAGCTCTGTGAGGCTTTGATGTAGCTCCTTAAGAGGTCCATGTCCGCTAGAGGTTCCCCCAAAGCCGCGGATAAGAGCGCCGAGTGGGCGAATGGCCGAATAGTCGAACTTTGGCACCTTGGCGCCGAAAATAAACCCATCAAGCAGCATGTGGACAGAGTCGACCCAACCTTCGCGAGAATCATCAATAACAAGAACATCATTAGTGTACTGCGGTTCCCGAATGATAATACTTCCTTCACCCTCGGTATCGAACCCGACACCGATGCCTAGCATGAGCGCGTCCATCATCCATGCAAATAGATAACCACCCTTGGTACTAAGATCCTTAGTGGAACGAAACGCACAATTAAAAAGACCAGCAGCAGTACGCTCTTCAACAAACTTAGTGCCCATCATCCACAGGCCGCGGCCGGGAGGGGTCCACTTCAAGCTGAACAGCCTGTCGTAAGCATCCTTAGCTGTCGCCTGGGCCTTTGCGTCATTCCATTCCAGACCCAGCAGGAAGACGTGTTGCTTTTGCATATCGAACATTCCCTCAATAACACGCCGGCAAGTTTGCCACCATTCTTCAGTGCCGGGGGTGTCTGTTTCAAATTCGCTCAACCTGCGGGCATATGTCCGCTTAAACGTAACATAGCCAAGGGGACCCCAAGGCACCTCGCAGACCGTGTAGGGCACTATAAAAGTATCTGATAATCTAAAGCGCCGAATATTGTTAAGTGTTCTCATTTTTATTTCCTTTTAAGTTTGCTGTATTTGTCTTTCAAAAGCTGCTTCTGCAATCCAGGACCCAGAGGTGGCGGAGGGGCACCAGCATTTGTTGAGGTCTGCGAGCCCGGAGGAGGTGACGGCATAATCTTGATGTTCACATTAGATGTGTCCATAAAGATATTATACACCATTCCGTCGGGGCCATTTCTATTTTTTGCAATAAACATCTTGCCTTGGTTGTTCTGCTTATCTTCAATCGTTCGCGAGATGGAAAAAATGAAGTCCGCCACAAAACACTTACTGAAGGCCTCAGAAATTTGCTCCATCGTAATCACTTCCGCATTCAAGCCGGAGCGATTAGTCTGAGAGGCCGTCCAGATTGGGCATTTAAATTCAGTCGCAATAGCGCGTAGCTCTTCATAAATAGATTCCAATTCGCTTCTTTTCTCTTTTCTCACTACAACTGGCTTCAGCAAATCTCCATAGTCCACAATGATCATTCCAGGGTTTATTCCTCTCTTTTCGAGCCTTGAGAGATGCGTGCGAATGGTATTAGTTGATGCGGATTTTGTAGGGTACTCCTTGATAATCAGCGAGCCATCGATATCCTTAATCTCTTCATAAACCTCGTCTTTAAAATTAATCACGTCCGAAAGTGGATAGCCTGTAATACAACTATCGTATCGCGTGGCGATTACGGTCTCTTGAAGTTCTAAAGTATAGTGGACAACTGTTTTTCCTTCCTTTACTCCTTGGGCGCCAAGATGTACCAAGGCCATTGACTTACCAGCGCCAGTTGGGGCGATAACAACACCCAACTCGCCTTTTCCAAGTCCGCCGCCGCAGAGCTTGTCGATCTCTGTCCAACCTGTCGTACACGGGAGTCGATACTTTGGGATAAAACGAGCTTCAAAATCAGCCATATAGTCATAGCCAAAGTTGTTGTCTGAGCCCAGCTTAAGTGCGTCGTTGATAACTGTGGAGATCTCGTCAAAAGAACAATTCTGAAGCAACCCAACCGACTTGAGCATCGCTTCCTTCAGGTTTTGCTTCCTGCAAAAATCGAGAGAGGTTTCCTTGATAAACTCAATATCAGTCATCTCTCGCTTATGGATGCGAAGAAAATACTCACGCACCTGCTGCTGCAACACCTCTTCTTCTTCGTCTAGTCCTGTCTTAAGGAGAGTGGCCACCGCCTCCACCGAGGGGTGTCGGTTGTAGCGATCTCGATAGTCTACGATCTGCTTAAGGAAGATTCTTAGATAGTCTAGCTCTAGAAAGTCGCGATCTAAGACCTCAGTGATCTGATCTGCGAACGGCCTATCTTCATAAATCAGTTGAACTAGCCCTTCTTGGAAGGATTTTCCGTACCTTCCGAGGCCTGCCTCCGATGCTTTCATTTATGCCCTCACTGTGTATTCTGTCTTACTCTAATTATACTCTATCCACTCTAGAAGTCAATCTAAAAGATATAAGTTTTAACTATTGACATTGGAGTTGCTGCTTACAATCCGGTTGAGATTTGTCCTCAAATCTTCGAGATTTAGTTCACCAAACCCGTCTTCTGTCATAAGACGGATGATGTCTGTTCGGTTGAAATCAAACTCAAAGTTTTCTACTGCATTCTTAACAAACTGCTTGTCTCGAATCGACATCTGTGGAGCATATAGCTGCATCATCTTGTAGTTGTGACGAATGAGGTCATGACTTTCGCTCACATTAGCGTAAAACTTAAGATTACTATCTTCTAACTTTTCCTCACAATAATCGATTACCTCGTCAATTGTGATAGTCTCCTCGCTGGCCAAAAAGCCAAGGCGCTTTGCAACTGTCGCAAAGCCAGCACCTCGGACACCAGGAAGATTGTCTGAGGCATCCCCGATAATAGCGCGAGCGAGCGCCATGTTTGTAGGGTGAACCCCTACAGATTCCAAGATCCGTGTAGTGTTCAAGATCTCGTCCTTCGTGGGGCGCCAAAGCACCGTTTCCTCATCGCACAACTGCATAAAATCCTTATCGTTAGAAACGATGATCTTCTGCCAGCCATCGTAATAAGGAAGCCGCGTAGTGTAAGAAATTACATCATCCGCCTCAATCTCTGGCAGCATAATCTGGATAATCGGCATGTTGTTGAGATATTCGATTGTACGAGACTGTTGCCAGATCTTATTAAGCATCTGCTCGTCATCTGTCAAATTCTGGTACGCACGATTAAGGCGCAGCGGCTTCCGGCCGGCCTTATAGCCCTTATCCATGATCTTGCGCTTAGCTGAGCCATTGGGCCCATCCCAGACAACCATGATCTGGTCGGGGCGGGTCATCCGTACAAGCTTCTGCAAGATCTTAATAAAGCCCTTGAGTCCGCCGATTGGCTGGCCATTAGTCGAAAGGCTTGGGTCTACGATATAAGCTCGTAGGTATGCGTTTAGTGCATCAACAATTAGTAGTCGTTTCATTGGTTCTCCACCATGTTGGGGGGTTGATTTTCCATGTAGCAAAGCTGGACTTCTCGCCATGGTAGTAAGCTCTGTAAGCTTTGACTGCGTTCTCATCTTTATATTCCTCTGGCATTGCTTGCGCAAATGGTGTTGGTTCTTGTGTGTTAAAATTCATTTCTAGGTGGTCGCAGTAATCGATTATACTTTGACTCTTGTGGCGTTTACTGTAGCGCTGAGTGTATTCGGCACATAATGCGTTGCCGTGCTCTAAAAGCCATCTCCAGTTTGCTTCGGATTCTCCAGCCCACATGGTACACGGATGCCGGGCATGAGTTTGGCGGTAAGGAGCCCAGCCGCCTTGCTTGCGCACTACACTACATAACATTTGTGCTGTTTCTAAAATCATTTTAACCACATGCTTGTCGCACATCATTGTAGCTGCAATCCGCGGGTCTTCATCCAAAACAAAGATATTCATAGCTTGTAGCTCCCTGCTACTTTTTCATTAATAGTATAAACAACGCGCTTGACGCCAACATGGCGCATTGCTGATTCACACATCGGACAAGGCTTGGACATCTTAAGGTTGCCTCTCTTGCCGACGCGGGCGACGTAAACTTCAGATCCTTCCGTCTTGCGACGGTCGATCCCAAGGATCGCGCCCAATTCGGCATGGACTGTGGCATGACCACGCTGAAGGTACTGGTTTCGGAATCGATTTCCGAACGCACAGAAGTTGCTCTTATTCTCTGACACATTGATTACAGATGCTCCGCGAACCAGGACAGCGCCATGGTGCGAGCCATCATGTGTTGACTGGTGAGCTACTCGGCGGGCTAGTTCCAAATAGCGCTTGATCCGGCCAGTGTACTTATGGTGCCTTTCTGTCTCGCTAGAGAATGTATATGTCAACACGAAGCCCTCCGCTGTTTATATCTTATAATAGCAACTGCGGAGAGCTTTGTCAAGCATTATTTTCCAGGGCGCCTGCGGTGGCCTGGGCGCGTGGTCGGCTTCGCGGGGGGACGATAACGTCCGCCAGTATAACGAATATATCGGTGGGGATGCTGGTGGAGCATGCGAGGATCAACCCAACGAAGCTCCCAATATCCCGTATATTGAAGAGTATGGGCGCTATAGTGCCCTACCCATACCCATGCCTGAACCTGCGCTTGTGAGTGAGGTCGAGGATGGGGGGACGCCGCATAATATGGGATACATCCGCCCAATAGGAAAGCTCCAAGAGCAACTGTTAGAAATCTCATTATTCTATCTCCTTACTTATTCTTTGCCGGTGGGGTCGCGTCTTCAGATTCTTCATAGAAATCACTAGCATCGCCCTCCCGTCGATCAAACTTCTGTACAATCTCCTCATCCATAATCTGGTAGACCCTTTCTCTAAAGGCCGGATCTTTCATCTTCTGTCCCCATTTTGATGGCTGAAACTTGTCTTCAGACCCGTCTTTCATTCTCAACGTGTACCATGAGCCGGAACTGGTAAGACTTTCAGATTTCTTGATTGCATCGAAAAGGCTCATATCACATTGAATGCCGATCTCCTCTGTCCCCCATAAAATCTTAAAATGACAGTTTCTTCCCGCTGTCCCAAAGCGCGACTTTTCAAGCTTCACTTTAACTTCGGAACCAATGCGGAAACCCTTTTCATCCTCAATGAATGCAGCCTTCGCTTTTCGGCCAGTAAGCCAAATACGTAGCGAATATGCATAGTGCATGGCTCGACCACCAGGGGTCGTGTATGGGGATACCATGGCAATCTGTCGCGCCATCGGTCCCTGGGGGATGTTAGTCTTCAACTGGTTGAGAACAAGGAACGTTGCCTTCTTATCTGCAATCGGAATAACGAGCTTAGACATGCCCTTAGCAAGGATACGTGCCTTGACTGCCATTGAGGACTGCGGATTGAAATCCCCTTCTACATCCGAGACCGACGGCGTAAAAGCCAGAGAGTCCCAAATAAAGAGCACCTGCTCATCAGCCGCACCGAGGATCTCTTCGATAGTCTCCAGAACAAACTCGACTGATGCCGCTTGCACGTACATCAGGCGCTCTAGATCGCACCCTGCTCGCTCCAGGAACGAGGGGTCGATGGCAGACTCCGAATCAAAGTAAACGACGAGCATACCCATTTTCTGGGCGTTTGCCGCGACCTGAACGGCCATGTAGGACTTACCTGTAGCCTCCAATCCTGCGATCTCTGTGACCTTGCCTACAGGGATTCCGGTAACCTTGCCCTTGGCAATGATCGAATCAAGCCAGCGCGATCCAGTCGGAATCCACTGCTTTACTTCCGTAGGGTTGTCTCCTGTAAGATCGTGGGCGACAGTAACGCCGGCCTTCTTATTAACAAGACTCATCAAGTCTTTCATTGAAACCTTTCCAGGCTTGGTCTTAGTCTTTTTTGCCATTCTGTTCTCCTATCATTAGAATTTCTGTAGCCTTTTTGGCGCTATGTGTTCCATCATCATTCTTCTTTCTACGACCGGCGGTATACGTTACATCAAAGTAAACGAGCTTGTTATCGCCCTGTCGGGATTCGAAGAACCCATCTCCCACATCTCTATTGGACATCATAGCATAAGCGCCAACGTTTGTCGAGTCATTTAAGAATTTAATTACTCGATTCTGCATCTCGTCATCAAAATCAACACCATACTGTGTGAAAGAGCCACGATATGGCGGATCTAGAAAGACAAAGGCGCTGTCTGTGACTTCGGTGAAGGTGTTCTCAAAGTCTCCTGTCATTAACTGACAGTTCTGAAGGGCCATGTGCCACTCTTTGACATTATCTTTGTCATACACCTTATCCTTCTGATTTAGAAGTCCCGACGGGGTTCCAAATCGTCCGTTTGTATTCTTATTGATCTGCCAGATTCCGTTAAAACCAGTCTTCATCAGAAAGTATAAAGATGCAGCTTCTTCAGTGTTGTTCCACTTTTCGTAATCAAATGCATGCTCTTGCCTCAGAGCATAATAAAATTCTTTACGCTGGGGCTTTTCAAGCGGCAGATATTGTGCTGAAAGCTCATCCAGGCGTTCTGTAAAATTGTCGGGGTCGTCGCGGATAGTCTTATAGACATTCATGATTGATGCATTATAATCGTTCAATACGAAATGCGCACCAGGATTCTGTTCGTATGCCCAGACAAACATCGCGCCGGCACCTAGAAACGGCTCTACGTAGGCGCTAAAAGAACGAGGCATAACTGCCTTCTCTTTATATTTCTTAATGAGGCGCGTTTTGCCTCCTGCCCACATAAACAACGGCTTCAAGTGCCCTCCGGTATAAAAATGTGGCAGACTATTTGCTCCCGGTCTGCCATCGGTGGTCCACATGCCTAGTTAGATCAGGCCATCAATTCCTCAAACGCCTTATCAACATCATTCGTAGGTTGGGCGGAGTACTTGGCCGACTCAGTTGAACGGCTTTCGGCAGAACCATCGCCAGAAAGCTGCTCATCCAAGATAGCGCCGACCTGCTCTGTGGTCAGACGTTCGAATAGTGTATCGAACGAAGGGATGCGGTCTAGGAGGGCAGGGATAGACTCAGCATCAGGGAGCAGTTGGGATGTGTTTCGACGCATCTTTAGGCTCGTTTGTGGAAATGCACCCGGCTTATTGGGCTTAGTGTAAGTAAGGGCGATATCGGTGCCCTCATGGGCATCTGTGATATCTCCGTACTCAGGGTCAAGGATATAGCCGAGAAGAAGCTCATATGCCTTCTTACCGTAGCCATATACCTTTACGCCCTCATCCTCACGCCCTCGGACGACGACGGGAGAGAAGTAGCGCTGGCGGACAAAGAGCGACTTAGCAAGGTTCTTGCTATCCTCGTCATTGTTCGCCGTTCCTTCACGCCACAGGGCGGAAGCAAAGTCGCAAATCGGGCATCCATCTCCGAAATTGCGCTTGGGGCAAAGAACACCGCCACGGTGCTCGCCCACGTTATAGTGGAAGGCCATCTCCTTGAGAGGATCGCCATCGTTCGTCGGAACAATACGAATATCCGTATCGCCCTCGTCCGGCTTAAACCAGACCGATGTGCTGTCGTCTCCACGTCCTTCTCCACGAAGGGATGCGAGCTTCCGCCGCATCAGTTCCATATCAATTGCCATTTTTAGTGTCTCCTTATCGACTTATAGAATATCAAGCGTTCCTTGATATCTTATTGTGGCACACTTGACGTAGCTTGTCAAGAGTATTTTTGTATTACGTTTGTTAGGGCAACGCAAAACCCAAAATCTTCAAAATCGGTCTCATAAATTGCATATGAGATCTTGCGAAAAGCATTTCGCGGTTTGTTCTTAAGCAGGTTAACGATTTTCTTGTGCAGGCCTCCGTCTGTCTCTAGTTTTTCCTTGTTTATACACATATAATAGCATACATCTCGGTCCATGTCAAGCTCAAAAAGCCACTTTTCTTCTAAATCCTTCACATTGAGCAAACCGATAGTTCTAATACGGCAAATGTCCAATGGCTTTGCCACCATTCCGATTTCTGGCTCATTGTGTTCAAAGAAATTTAGGTAATGAACTGTAGAGAAAACAGAGTCGTTCAGCGTGTCATAGTATTTCTTGATCGGCACATTGCCAAGGTGACCTTCGATAAGCTCGTTACTCATGATTGTGAGCGACTTCAAGAGCCCGGAGCGAGCATACTGCTGTAGGATGCTAAAAACGACTTTATCCAGAAGCTTCGGAACCCCGGTCAGCAACTCTGAATCGGGCTTAATATAGAACACTTCGACTTGCTTGTCTTTTAGCTGTTCCAGGATCCCCAAAGCATAGTTTGAACTCATCGAAGAGCCAACAACAAACAAATGCACGCGATCATTCACGTCAGCAAAGAACTTTCCCAAATCAGGAATATTGTCTTCGTATTCTTCTGGTGTCGAGAATACCTTCAACTTCCTCTTATACTTGGTGTTACGTTCGACCTTGCTATTCAGTTGATACACCTTATAGTTGCCGACTGCTCTAAACTTTTCTGCGATGTTAGAAGCTGCGTTTCCAATTCCGATAATCGAAATCATATCTCCATTCCGGTCAACTCAAAATAGTTCTTACCTGCCTTCATAGTGCTCAGATAGCCATCTTCAAAAGCAGCCTTTACGTCCTTAATAAGGGGGCGGTCTTCATCGCTGTAGTCGATAACCACTTCATCGTGAAGAATGTGGGAGACAAATGACTTCTTGCCTTCCAACATCTCATCAATTATGGCCGCCTTGGCCAGAACACGATCAGCAGTGGTACTTTGAATAAGATAATTCATGGCTCGCCAATCGTCAACTTCCATCTTTCTCTGATAAGGTGTAATAATATAACCGTCTTTATACCATTTGTCAAGCAATTTCTTCTTGTCGTAAAAATCGTTGTTCAAGGCATTGGAATCGGGATTATACAGCCATGCAAAGAACTCCACCTTCGCCTCATCGCGCGTTAGGCTGTTAGAGAACACATTGCGCACATTCCACTCATGGATATCATAATCCGGCTGATCAGCGCCGCAAAGTTCGATGAATGTACGGACTTCTGCTCCATTGTAATCCAAAGCCACGAAAAGGTCGTTATTTGGCTTCAGAAGCTTCCGAAACTCCTTCTTGAGGGTTAGTACCGGAAAAGTCCCAGGAAGCGTTGTGAGGCGTCCTGTGGCTGTCCCAAAGAGGTTATAGTCGATGTACGAGTAGTTCGAACACAAATCCTGTGCTTTCATTCGTTTTTGGGACGACAGAAGCAAGCTTCGGCAGTCTGTAGTGTTCAGATTCAGTCGGTTCTGGCGGATATTGTAAAGCAGCTTGTGAGCCTTTACCAGATGATCGTAATTGGCGGGCTTCTCGATGGTCTCAAAAACATGCTCCGTAATCTGGTTCTTGACATCACAATAGCGAGCAAGAAAGTCATGCGGCACGAGATCAAAAATACAGTGCTCGTTCAGGTTTACCTTTGCAATTCTGAATGTCTTGGTGTAGGCACGCATTTTACGCTGAAGTTTCTCAAGCTCTTCTGATAGCTCTTCCGAGCATGCGGAGCGCAGGTCTTTACCGTGGCCGCGAATCCAGGCATATTCTACGTCTTTGTCTTTAAGGGAGCCGCCATATCTCCAGGTGCGCGTAAGTTCAGTCGGAAAGTCATCAAAATACAGCCTCCCATTCGTATAAATGCCAACGCATTCTGATTTATCATCAATAGTTTGAAAATACATTACTCACACTTAATTTAGAGGTCCGGGATGTCTTCGGAAGCCTGCAATGATTGGATGGCGGCCTGACCTGGAATAGATGCGCCGTATGTAGAGGGGGAATCCTGGCGATCCGTAGCCTGATTCGCTCCTGTATGGGACTCCAGATATGGTGGAACTTCCGGTACAACAGTGGACTGTGTGCCTCCATCAACCAGACTTTCTCCACTATTGATATATTCATTAAATGCTGTTTCAGTCTCTAGCATTTCCAACACCTCTGGCGAATCTGATTCAAAAGCCTGTAAAAGTTCTCTTCTAAAGAGATCCTCTGCTTTTGCCTCCAGGTGTCTCTTAATATACTCGAAAGATCTGCGTTTGTCAAATTCTTTATTGATGACGACCTCAAAATTCTTCACGGCGCGAGCATAATTTGAACGCGCTTTTCCGATATCAACCGTTTTTGTGATAAGCCTGTTGGCCTCGATAGACGTCAACTCTGGCTGCTCCTCGTAAAGCCTGATGCGCAGATAATATTTCATCATCTGAATTACGCCCTGCTCCCGAAGAAGAGTAGAAAGTGTATATCTTGTGGGATAAATCTTCTTGTACGTCGTGCATCCGTTGCGAATGGTCGCTTTCTTGTAGTTCCGCACTTTACAAGCATCATAGAGTGCCAGAAGATCCTGAGAAAAGGACTGTAGATTGACTATTGGTGCGCTTCTATATGCGCGAGAGAAAACAGTCTCCAAATTAGGCATCCCGTAGCGGGCGCCAATTTCAGTCGTCAATTCTGAATCTATATCTGCCACAATCCTCCAAGGTATATTAGAGTCTACCATAAAACCGTATGTATCGCAAGCGTTAATATAAAACTGCCAGTTTGGGCTCTCTAGAAACTGTCTTACCTTCTCATCGTCATTCTCGTATGACAAGTCGGCTATCTCTAAAGCAAGTCCGCTAGCTAAAACAGTGCAATCGCCACTCTTGAGAAAACCAGGAAAAGTGAATTTACTCGCCTTGGTGGTTCCTTGAATAAGGGGCATCAATTCTTTGATAAACTCGTCAAAGCTAGAGAAGCGGATCCGGTTCTTTTTGAAGAATGAAGCCAAGCTGGCAAAATACGCTCTTTTATGAGAACGATACTGAACATATGGAGAGTTGTATGCTCTGTAGACCTTTAGGGTAGATAAATAGGGATCGTTAGGCACGATATTCTTAAGCATTGAGGCTTTTTCAAATTGGAGCGCCATCTCGTTAAACCCATCCAGCACATAGTTGACGGCCTGTAGTGTTTGTCCTCGGTTTCCTGTGTATGAGAGCGTTTTTAATGTGTTCTCTCTCAAACATATCGGCACAAGATCTCGATAAACTCGCCCGTAGTAGTACTTCTCTCCCCAGTTAAAGTCAACAAGATTGTTCTCGTTTAGTGCCAAAGTTGTGCCTTGATAAATGGTTCTTTTCTCGAAAAGATCTTTGGTAGACTCATTGTTTGTTTCAGCATAAAATAAAGACATATTCTTTTCCTAGTTAAACGGGTTCCACCAAGTGCTGTCTTCTTCTTCGACCGGCGTGTGGGGTTCCTTTGGCGGGTCAACAAATCTGCAAGATGGATTCGCTCGATCCCCAGAACCATGGGCTTCGGTTTCAAGCTCTCTACAGTTTGCTTCAATCGCGTCATTTTCAATGGAGTTAACCCACTTGGCGTGAATTGTAGTATTAGCAGTACCGGGCCCAAATTCATGTTCGGCGCGAATAATCATGTAATACCCTCCTATACCTATTTTCGTCAAATCTGGAGCATTTTGGTAATGCGGCAGGAACCCTTTCGGATCTACATATAGATAGGTTCCTGGAAAAGTATTAACATTCGCGTAAGAATCGATTTGAACATCATAAACGACTCTCATCTGCTGCAATCCGTCGTAACCATCTTGTTCAAAGCGCACTTCGGCTAGCCCCTTCGTTTGTGTCTTGGACAATTTAATATTCTTTATAAGACCTCGATCGCGTCCCAGCAAATAATGAAAAATGCCGCGACGTTCATCTTCGCTTTTATTACCCTTCATTTTTTCCATTGGCTGAACTTGTCCCGCAGAATAGACAAAGAAATTAAATTCATTATTCAACGGAACTGTCGTCTTCGCAGAGCCTTCGGGGCCTGATATGTTGAGAATTGATACTTGTTCGCCATTTTTCTGTTTTGTTGTCGTCAGGTTGTTTATACTGGTTCTAAAGTTCACTAGATTGTTTGCCTCTCGGCCCATTGATATACCGCTTTGAGCTAAAGTTACTATATCATAAGTTCCTTCTGAATTTATTGTTTCTTTAATAGGTGCATAGCTGGTCAATGCGGACTGTTGAACACGAATCTTTTGACTATTGGCGGTACCGCAATCAGTGCCATTAAGAAAATCTTTAACAAGGATGTTAAACAAGTCATTCAAGAATTTAGTCAAAGAGTACAAAGACTCATTTTTCTTCAACATCTTGTCCGTCAAGAAACCAACAAAGTATTTAACTGAAATTGGAATGTCTCCGAGAGTTATTTGTAAGTTGTATGTGCCGGTGTTGCCGCCGCCTTGAGCGCTGATCTCCACTGGGCCCAGCAAGATTCGTAGCTTTTCGAAGGCCCTTTTTGTTGCTTCAAGTTCGCGGCGCTTCGCTTCAATAACGTCATCGGATACAGTGATGGTTTGCTCATTGGGGGTCTCCAGCGTGCTTAAACCTATCTTTATGGAATTTCCATGGACCATGGCTGACAGTTCTTTATCAATATTATGCAATATCATGTCCACCAGATCGCTAACATAGAAATAGGTTAACGTAGTATTGACATAATCACCGGACATGAGCGCGAGAGCAATCGCGTCATCATTTTGTTCTTCTTTCTCTCCTTCGGCAGTTTCGGGAGCGTATTGTTCGAGAGTGTTTCCTAGTTTTTCCACAAGATCATTCTGAACTTGCGCATCTGCATCCTGCGCCGTTCGGGCAGTCTCGGTATTATTGTCCATATTTGCCCTATTGGCAATCGCCCTGTGAACGTCGTTATATAGCTTCTCTAATTCCTCTGGGCTTAATCTATCTATATTCGTAACCTTGTCGGTGGGAATTTCTAAATATCTCATCTTGCGCTGCTCTATCATAGACTCTATCAAATAACTGATGCTCGCGCGGACTTCGCAATTTACTTCTTTTTTATATTCTTCCTTTAATTGGTTCTTGGCGGTACTATCGCACTTCTTTGCAACATGCTCCAGAGCCATTGTACGTTGAAGGCGCCGTAGCGCGATCAAGCCCTGGGCGCTATTATCATTGTACAGGTGCGCATCTGCAAAAATATTAAAGTGAGCGCTATCAAAGAACTCTTCAATATAAGCAAGATAGTTAATGTTCAAAATCACCCTACCTAACTCATCTATTTCAAAATTATGTACCGTGGGTGTCAAATTTAGGGTAACAAAGCTCTCTTGAAGGGCTGATCTGACATCAGAAGACACCGCGCTCAGGTCGCCGCCAGTCCCAGGAGAAGCTAGCCCAACCTGTGCCTTAAGTCGAAAGTTTAAATCTGCTAACTCTATGTTTTGCCGCTGAGTATCGGTGGCGCCATTGCTACATTTACTATTGTCAGCGGCACTTATAAGCTTGTTGCCCCCTGTCTTTAAGACCAAGTCCACATATTTATATTCAACCTCTTGGCCTTGAGAATTTGTTCCTCGGCGCGGGCGAAACAATTCGTCCATCGAATTAGCGAATATCTTTAGATTGGCTTTAATGCTTTTCTTTACAGCGAATGGGTTGCTTCCTTCATAACTAAAGTTAAAGCTTTTAATTCCACTTCCTACGCCACGTAACCCACCATTTGCAAGAAAAAGGCTAAGATCCTCGCGGGTGGTGTTGGAATCAAAATCCATTTCCACTTCGTAAGCGTCTTTATCGGTGCCTACATCTGCAACTTGCGGATATACTACTTTAAAAAGTCTAATTCTCGGCTGAATACTTGATAGTTCGTGATTTGCAATATTCATTAAAGCTTCAAGTTTGGGGCTCACTGTTAGCTTATTAATAAATCCATATGGATCGCCATTAACTAGAAGCGTGGCGTTGGCTTTAGCAGGGATATCGTTCTGGCTGCTCATGACATAAGGCAGCCGCTTGTTTGCTTTTGCTGTGTCTGTTATATATGGGTCGAGCCAATCAATCTTGTGCTCTGCAAAAAGGTCTATAAACCTGAGCAGAAAGCACTGCTCGTTAAATAAGTGGTCTTGCCTGCCCAATGCGCCGGCGGCGAGTGGGTCGGACTTACCTAATTCAACTTGCCTTCTTCGAGCAGCTATGGCGGCCGCAAGACTATCATCATAAAGCTTTTTTTGCTCTTCGGATGCATGTGGATACCAATCAGGAACTTCTCGCGCGTCCTCGCCGGCTTTAGTAATTAACTCCTCTAACTGGTCATTCAGTTCGGATTGCTTGTCGGCGGCCTCTAGAATACAAACATAATATTGTCCTATGCCTGTAGTTTGTTCAGTATCTCCAAAATAAGGTTTAAGTTCGCCAGTGATCCAAGTCAATATTGCTGCGGAGCGCTGTAAGCCTGCTTGAACGTTGGGGCTTGTCATCACCCTCTTTGTTAAAGGCGCGGCCATGGACTGCTCGACGGCGCTGCTCTCGGCTGGGTTTCTCGCCAGCACCGACAACTTAGCTGCGGCCTCTCCTAACTGTGCGCACAGTTGGCGAGCATTTGATACGTATTGTCCGTCTCCAATAGTGTCTCCCGCAGGATCTCTGTCATCGCTTCGAAAGCCCAAATAACTACCATGGTTTGAGCTAGCTATTAAGCGTTCCTTTTTTATCGTAGGAGTATCATTGCTAGTGTGTGGGGTCGATGGAAGGAAATCGAGATATTTTGGAAAACATACGCGCTGGAGGCCGGCTTCGGCCTTAAGGATGGCTTCTGCGCTGTTGTCGGGATCTAGAATTTCGTTTGAGCCGTAAACCAAATTTGTAGGCTGCTGTGCCGTTGAGGTCTCGGACGCGCTGCCTACCATGGTGGCTACAATTTTAAGCAACATCATGAGAGCAGTTTGCCAACCGGTTGGATAATCAGCTACTGGGCAATAAGAATAATCAACAAATTGTGTTAATACGCCACCAGCTTGATACCGGGATTGCAAGAAAACATAATTTTGCCATTGTGAGCCCGATAACAGACCTGTGCCTCCAGGATAAGCTGTTTTAAAAAACTTACCAGAAACACCCACATCGGCAACGGCAGATCCTGCGAGGAACTCGGCACCAAGCGAGTTTTTCCTGGAGGATTTGCTTCCGTCCGCGGTTCCGTCTGTATCGACGTCTATCTGTGCGTTGATCATGGCCGAACGGCGTCGGGTTGCCAAACCAAACTCATCATCCCAGTCGGGCAGTGTTTGCTCTGGAGCCAAAGGTCCATATTGAAAAGCATCATAAAGCGCATGACCAACTGTGGTCAAATCGTCATTACCAAACATCTGGTTATTACGAATGGAAGTCCCCACAGGTGATCTGGCATTGCCGACATCAAATAGTTTGTTATGTTGGGGATCGACATGAGATCTTAGACTGCTTAACCAGTTGTTGTATTTTTCTCTATTAAGACCAAGCCCTTCTTGGGGTGCGTCTCCAACATTCTCACCTTGGCTGTTTACCGGGCGTGTCAGCAATAAGACAACATTCTCATATGTATGTTTTAGTTTATCTAAATCCTTATTGGCAGCAATAGCACAGTCCCTGATTTGTTCGGAATTGGCTGCGGTGTCCGTGGTTATTTGCGAAACTTGTTCGTCGTTCTTGCTAAAATGTTCTGCTATAAGCTCTTCGGCGTCACCTTGAGCTTGAGATTCAATGTCTTCGTCAGTGAGTGCTGCGGCGGCAGCGGTGGCGGTTGCCTCGGCCTCTGCGTCTGCTTGCGCTTTTTCATTCCGCGCGTCTGCGAGCAAGTTGAAGGAGTCGTCATTGAAACCCATGATATACCTCCTTCACTTAATACATCTGCAATGCGGTCAAAGCAGCATCCAGATCCAATGGGATATAGATAACATTGCCGGCTTTAATCGTCACTTCTGTGGGGTATCCGTTATAAAGCGCGATAACCCACCAATAGGAAACATCACCATAGTATTTGTGTGCCAAATTATAGAAACGATCTCCGTATGACCACACATGGGTATCTGTTTTTACATTAGCTCTCTCTTGCATCGTAGGAGTGTGGAGAATCGGGGTGGCGTAATGAATGATATTATCATGCACCTCACGCTTCTCGCGCAAGAAACGATAGAACTCGCTTTTGTTGTCAATAACTCGGTTGTATTTATATCTAGGCATTTTATTCTCCCGTATCCACTGGAGGGGGGACATCGCCGGGCAGCGGGCCGCTGTTGATCTGGTTCAGGAGGGTGTGGAGCAGGGCCACTTGCTGGTCATGACAGCCACCACCGCATATATCACCCGGTTCTGCGGGAGTCAGATCTCCTGTTAGCAAATTATCATCTGGGCCGGCCGTAGTTGACGGATCGCTAGGGGTGTGTCCTTCATTAACAGTAGCTTCACTGGAAGGAGGCTCCGGGTTTATGCCATATGGAAAATTCATGCCCTCGTGGTTATCTGAGCGACCAAAGCCCTTGTCCTGCCATCCGAGGGGGTGTTCGTGGATTACGGAAAAGTCTATTTGAACCTCAATCATCTTGGGAAGAATACGAGCCGATGACATTGCACCATTTTGGCCTTCTGTGGGGATGGCGATTCCGCGCTCAAAAACGCCGATATCCGTGTTGTCGAGATTGTGGGCGATAGAGACATTGCCAATGACGCCCAAAAGTCCGTTGATCGCAGATTGAGCGTTCTGGCTCCAGTTGCTGACTCCGCCGTCAAATTTCTTATTCTTATATTTATCCCAACCATCTCCTGCGGGATCAGTTCGCGAGCGCAACATGTTCATTAACTCTATCCTTACCAAAGGCGACTGATTAATAGTCTGCGCACCTTGAACATTCGTATATGTAGGATATAAAAACTGAATAAATTGCTGTAGCCTGTGTAGGTTATCATATCCTTCGCTCACACTAGCGGCTGGAATCAACCAACCAAGGCTGAGCGTTCGCGTCGTGTTCTTAAAGGTATAGATTGGATCGCCGCGGCCAAAGACTGTTTCAGACGCCCAATCAGAGCTATAGGTTTCGTTAAATGCTGTAATGAATGCCTTAAACTGCACACGTTTCCCGGTGGGTACATGTTTAAATCCAATGACAAATCCTTTGTTGCCTAGAGCGTCCGTTGCTTCTATATAAGGAGAGAATATGTCTTGGAAAAACTGCTTTTCTGTCGTAACGTTATCGTACTTCTTAATATCGAATAATTTTGACATGTTTTATCATCCTCATGTGTATCAAAATGTGGAGCCACCGATGCCGAGAGAAGCTTCGAGGGCACGCGTGCCTTCATTTGTTTGTGTAATCTTAATTACCTTCTTAGCTAGAATTTCACCGTCCAACTTGAGATTTACAGTCAGGTTCGCGATGGCTCCGCCTCCACCGGCTGCTGTCATTGCGGGAGCCGGGGCGGCGGTACCTGCACGAGCCTGGGACAATGCGGTAGCGGAACGGGCCGCCACAGCAGTGTTTTCCATCATAACTGACATGATCCTGGTTGTAACAATAGGAATGTCGTCCATCGCCTTGGCCACTCTTTCTATCAAATCTGCCAATTCTCGCATGTTCGCCAATTCCATCTCTGCTAAGGAGCTTGTGAAAAGGGCAATAGCTTCTAGATCGCGAGTTGAAATAAACTTTAAAGCAAATCCCAATCCCATCAGAGCCAAGCCAAAGTATACTAATGCGCCGGCTGCCAAAAGCAGACCGATGCTGGAGCCTGCGATGGACCACATCAGACCACCCAAGGAAGCATAAACCGCCAGATCAATGGCGGCCAATTCGGTCATGGCAGAAGCGATCCCGATCATTCCGATGGCAGCGAGAAAGACTGCTGCTCCCAAGACAACGAAAGCCGCAGCCATACCCAACATAGCTGGCGCGGCTGCCGTGGCGGCGCCCATAGCAAACGCTAACCCTACCATAGTGGCGCCGAAGACCGCTAGAGCAACCGCTACTGCCAAGATCTGCCCAGGAGCCATACCAGCAAATGCTGCTACAAACAAAGACATACCGTAGGCTGCTATGGCTACACCACCTCCAATCAGAAGCATAGCAAATCCAAATGCCACCATCTTTTTGGGCTCTATTTTATTTATAGTTTCAATGAAGCTTTCAAACGGCGACGTGCTATTTTCTATGGCGTCAGACACTTCATCGATGGCTTCGCCGGTCGAGAACAGCCCTCCGAAAACTTTGCTGAAGCCCGCGATCAAGACCTTGAATACTCCTCTTGATTTAAATGCAGCCCACGCTCCGAGGAGGGTCCATACTGCCCAGGTGTTGTCAGCTAAAGCACTGGCTATTTCCTGCACTATTTTTAACAAAGGCATTGCAGCGTTGGCTATCTGTAACATTGTTGCTCTTAAATTTTCTTGAATGGTCATTAGATCTTCAGCCGATTTTCTTTGAGCATTCATTTGTTCCGCTGTTGCATTGGTTGAACCGGCTAGTCCATCCATATCGCCGCTCATAAGCTGTGCTAACTCACCTACGTCAGCTAAGCCCAAAGATTCTGTATAGAACTGCCTCTGATAGTATGACATGTCATCGAAACTTAATCCCGCATTGTCCAGAGCATCGCGAATCATCTCAAAACGTTCTGCCGGATCTGTTGCCATCATCATGTCCATCGCATTGACGAAGTTACCACCAAGA
>Ga0080013_1000277_pt1 | contig 72700 bp, 67 predicted proteins | sample ETNvirenome_6_85_FD_69236 | JGI IMG/M metagenome (GOLD analysis project Ga0080013, IMG submission 69236) | Marine viral communities from the Pacific Ocean - ETNP_6_85 (SPADES assembly) (version 2) | ecosystem: Environmental > Aquatic > Marine > Oceanic | place: Pacific Ocean | collected 2013-06-19
TAGCGGCATCTTTTGGCTTAAAAACATCACTTTTTTGTATTTTTGTGTCTGAATTAACTGTATCCTCCAGTTTTATCAGAGAATTAGCGTCTGGAGTTTGATATCCAATGGGAATTTGAGCACTATTTCCTTCTTTTACATTTGAACAGGCACACAACAGCATGCACAGTAATAATTTTTTCATCATATACATATTATAAAGTAGTTATATAAAATTTTCAAGAGATATTATTAAATATATTTGGCCAATTAAGTAAAATAAATTAGAAAGTCATGAAAAACATTAAATTTTTATTATTAGCCGTTATCATTTTGTCCATTTCCGCCTGTGAAGGACCAGAATATCACACTTTTTGGGAAGGTGGTCGCGACGGTGGGCGTATGCTAGGGCCGACATGGCCAACTCAACATGCTGAATGTGAATTAGTGCCACAATTTACATTTGAAAAAAAACGAAGCAGTGGAAATTGTAGTAAAGTGCCAAGAAACTACTAATTACTGATATGAAACCTTTATCACTTAAAAAAATATATATTATATTAGTAATATTATTAATATTGTTCTTGACTTTTATTATAAGCTGTACTAATGTAAAGAACAATCAATTTACAATTGGTAAGCAGTTAAAAGATTCAAATACAACAATAGAAACTACTGAAACCTCCAAAGAAACTGATATTATACAATATATTCCTCTACCAAATTGGCAAGGGTATGATATAAACCCTTCAAGCTCCAACTATAAAAAGATTTATGGGATTAACAAGTTCAAAGACAAGAGGATTGTAATAACTTTTCAGCAGGTACCTTGAAAAGCCTGTCAAGTTCAGGCTGGACTTATGAAAACTTTAAAAAAGAACAACTCTCAAGCTGCGTTTATTATTGTGATGTGGGGCATTCCAAAAAACTATTTGAGCGTAGCTTTAAAACCTATTGAAGGTACAGACATTTCTTTGTTTGAGTCGAAGGATGTCTGGAAGATTCACAAAGCTACGAAATACAGCACCATTGTTTATGACAAGTATGGCAACGTTGTTTGGCGTTACGATCACAAAGGCGTTGCGCTCTATACCACTGCTTGGAAAAACGACGTTCAAAAAGCTTTAAATGAAATAAAATAATCCAAAACCTAGTTATTATATGGAGTTGAGTTCGTTTCTTATAACATATGGTATAGGAGTGGTTGTCGGCATTGTTACTTGGGAATTACTTTATAGAATGTTAAAAAAAAACGGTCTCATTAAGTGAAATGGCTTTTGGAACACCATCAAATTTGAGAAAACAAAAAGAAATAGAGGAAAAGATCCAAATACTTCTCCAACGCATGTCGGCTTTGGACGAACACATTATTGCCAGAACTGGAAATCATTCAGGAAAAGCAAAAATAAGTTTGAACTTGGCACGAGCAATGGTCCGAGAACAAGATTTTGAATCTGCGAAGGCTGCGTGCGCTGCCCTTAAATGGGTGCTTATGGAGCTTGAATCTTTAGATTACTAAGACTACTTATAGTGTGGAGAAATAATAATGGCATCTACAGTTGCAGCAAATAAACTCAAAGTCACGATTAAAGAAGAAATTTATTTAAAAGGCAAAAATCAGGGGGCGGTAACAGAACTTTCTATTTCTGATATTAATGAAATTTCTAATAGAATTATAACAATCCCAACAACTGTAAAAACAATTATAACTCTGAGTTCTGCGGTAGCGGGTGGGACATATATTAGAGATAATATAAAATACATTCGCGTTACCAACTTAGATAACACAAACTATGTAATAATTGGAGCGTTAGATACCGGTGCTGATACTTTTTATATAAAGCTTGATGCGGGAAAATCATTTTTGATGGGCAACGGCGTATTGGAAGCTTTTATTGACGGATCCGTGCATGCCGCGTGGGCAGACATTGATTCAATAACTGCTCAGGCTCATACCGCAGCTTGTGATTTAGAAATTTTTATAGCATCAGTATAATGAATAGACTATTTATAATACAATGTTCAGGTATCTAATTCTTTTAATAGTATTTCCATTTTTATATTCCTGCCAACAGCCAGTTCAAGCCGAAGAACGTCCACTAGAAAAGAGAGCGGCATACGCTCAAGTGGCGAACAATAAACACACTAAACACATTCGCAACCAGCAGCGAAAAATTAATGAGCGGCTGCAAAAAATCAAAGAGCGAATGGAAAAAAGAAAAAATCGTAAGTCGAGACGCGGCCGATGAGTACTAAATCCAATGTCTCGCAAGTAAAAGAGTGGACCACTTTTGCTATAGCAATAGTGGCAGCCATAGCAAGTATTATTTTTTGGGTTCAAAGCGCGGATGATGATAGAATCCAACACATAGAGGACGAAGTCAAAGAATTAAAAACGGACATGAAAGAAATAAATAAACAGAATTCAGAGATCCTGCGTCTAATAGGTAGAATAGAGGGTGCAATGACAAAGTGAAAAATATCCCATGGCTTCGGAGAATATTTTATATTACAGCATCCCTTATAGTGGCCATTATATTATTTCACCATGTTGCTAGCCACGCAAAAAGCAAAAAGGCTCGGTTTTATGACTTCAGCGATCAACTGATCGATGGTCAAATCAAAAAACCGTCTACACTTTTTATAGATTCTAGAACTCGCGCTAAGTTTGGAAAGCTTTTATTTCTTAAGAAGTCTTTCCGAGAAATTTTAATAGTGACAGCGAAAGATCCATTATTAAAATAATTATTTCTTTTTCTTATTTTTGTCTTTCGAAACTTTTTGAATTCGTTTCATTTCTAGCGGAAGCCATTTGTAGCAGTGTGTAGTGTGCTTAAGCTGCTTACTTTGAGTTGGAGTCTGGTACTCCCATGGCGTTGCGGCAATTTTATCCCATTCGGCGGGGGAAACCGTTAAAGCAAAAGTTATTAATCCGGCGGTTATTAATTTAAACATTTTCTTTTTTCCTTTAATCTAAAATTAGATGTGGTTTTCGTCTATAAATAGCTTCTAAGGCCGCAAAATGCCCATATTAAAATACCCGTATTTTATACTACTTATAGTATGCGATATTTTAAATTTGTTCTCTTGTTTGTGATCATGGCGTCCTTGTCCTGTTCCCCACGGAATAGTGTCAAAAGAATTTTACCTCGCGAGTCTTTTTTAAAAATACAAAAATATTTAGATGTTATGTTGTGCCATCCAGAAAAAAAAGATCTTTGTATAACAAAGAGATTTGGAGCTACGGCTTCTGGTGTTGTTGTTGATTCTAACGGCGAAAATGCATATGCCCTAACCGCCGCTCATGTGTGTGTCGATAGTGACGCTCTGAAAATGTTAAAAAACAATAAGCACACAATGGAGTTTTTGGTTGTTAATATTCATAAAAGATATTTTCCTATTGAAATTATCGCCGTTGATGCGGAAAACGATTTGTGTATTTTATATGTCAAGGGCCTTTACAGCCCGCAGATTAAAATGGGTGTGGATGCCCCGGAGCCGGGAGATCGGATATATAATATTGCAGCACCATTGGGGATCTTTGACAAAAACATGATTCCAATTTTTGATGGATTTTTTGATGGCAATTCGGGGGGACGTGCAATCTACTCTTTGCCGGCCAAAGGGGGTAGCTCTGGTTCTCCAATTATGAATCACAGGGGTGAGCTTGTTGGAATGGTAAGTGCGGTATACATTTATTTCCCTCAGATTACATTATCTCCTAGGTTTGAAGAAACCAAAAGATTTATTAAAAGGGAAGTCGATGATCATAAGCGCAAAAAAAATATGAATGCAGTTATCAATTTTTTTGGCCGCCTTTTTAACAAAAAAGAAGAATGAGTATCAAGGAACTTAAAAAAGAGATTGGGGAATTAAAGCGGGAAATCGGGCGATTGCAAGATGAAAACAATTCATTGTGGTTTATGTTAGATGAATTTGATAAGTCAAATATCCAAAATCCCGAGTATAAAGACCTGTTTGAAGAGGCATTCAAAAAGCTTCATGGGCAGCGCAGGATGACGCATTCCAAAGTAGAAGAGGCCTAATGATTAAATTAAAAATAAGCAATGTTTATCTAGAAGTAGATAAAATAAACGGGAGACAGTTCTCCGCCATGGTTGTTATTATTAATGACATGGGAAGTGTTCTTTTACTTCACCGATTAGACAGACCAGACGTTAAATTTCCTAATCGTTGGGGGTTTCCCGGTGGTGGGAGTGATGCCAATGAGGATCCACTTCAAACTGCGATTAGAGAAACATATGAAGAAACTGGTTTACGACTCGATCCGCGTGATTTAAATTTGCTTTATAAAAAAATAACAGATGGAAAAAACGTATATTTCTTTGTTTGTAATATTTATAGCGGGAAGGTTGATCCCCAAAAAGTGAAAGAAGAACATCAAAATTTTGTATGGACAGATCCAAACGATTTAGACAGGTATCGTGTATCTGAAGATGTAGAATATGCTCTTCGGAAGGCTTTTGGGACAAACGAGTTTTTAATGGGGTAAAAAATGATTTTACGCAGAAGTGGCAAAATTGCTAAGGGTGATCTGATTAAAAGGCTGCAAGAGGCGCTAGCTTACTTGGGTTACCACCCGGGCCCAATCGATGGTCAGTTTGGCGGGATGACTGAAGATGCTGTAGAGGCATTTCAAAAGAAATCTAAAATATATGTAGATGGTGTCGTCGGCCCTTCAACGGCAGATAAGCTCAATCGGGCGCTGGGTTCGCCCAAAATTGAACTTCATTTGAATTTGGCGCCGACGCCAGAGGAGGTCAAGGACAGCGAGACAAAGCTTAAATGGGTTAGATGCCCGGCTGACAAGTTTCGAAACAGGGGCGGCTTTACTAGAACAACGTTGCGCGCAGATACTGCAGAAGCTTATAATAAATTGTACGAAGAAGTCCATGCGCTTGGCGGGATTATTACTTCTGCGGGAGGAAGACGGGGCTTAAGCTCTAAAGCCAGCCCAGCCAGAAGTAAGAAGTCCATGCACTATGTTGGTCGGGCTTTCGACATGGCTTTGCCTACTGGAATGCAAAATCCCTCTACGGATCCTTATTTAATTGAGAATGCTGGTGGTCGAAAATGGACGGTCTGGTGCAAAACAGATAACCCGGGCGTTGCAGAGCAGACGGTTAAGGCATCTTATGTTATTACGAAGAAAAACGCTAAAGGAAAAAGGTATACAATTGTTAAAACAAAAGAAATAACGTGCAGAGTTTTTAATTTTACCGTTCTTGCTGCGCGACATGGCTTTAGAAATATTTCCGCGAGACGCAGCTTTTTTAGAGGCGGCTCTTACGGTGGTGCAGAGTGGTGGCATTTCCAATGGGAAGACCGTTTAATCGGCAATAAAACTACATTTGGGGAAGAACTGTTAAAAGTTTATACTTTAGAAAAAGCTAAAAAGTTTGTATACTGGAACGAGGCCAAGAATTGTAAATGGAAAGTTAATTGGTTTTAAAAGGAGAAAAAATGAACGAAGAAAACGAATGGACTGAGCCGGGTAACGACGACGATTTTGATTTTGTTGACCATTATGGCGCTGAAATTGATACGAAAAGCGAAGACCAATTACCTGACAACACAGCCGACGGCGCGCTGAACTGTGCCTTTGTAGGTTTAGGCGGTGGGGGCGGAAAAATGGCAAAAGCCTTCCTAGATCTGGGCTTTAATAAAACCATGTTAGTTAATACAACTGACAAAGATCAGCCGGAAGGAATGGACCCAAAACACTTGGTGTTGATACCTGACGCAGATGGTGTTGGAAAGGATGTTGAGCTTGGCAAAGCCATTCTCAAGGATAATGGAGCAGTTGTTGAAGATGCCTTGAAAAATAAATTAGGTGCCATCGATTGGCTGTTTGTCCTCGCTGGTGGTGGTGGTGGCACTGGAAGTGCTTGTGTTGCACTACATGGCGTTTTTGACAGATATCTTAAGTCTGTGCAGGCAAAAGGCTCAATCGTTTATATTGTTTCGCAGCCGTCTGCGCAAGAGCTTCTTAACAATACAATCGCCAAAAACGCGGAAGCTTTGGCAAATGACGTTGCTGAACATACACACATTTTGTTGGATAATGAGAGGCAATTAAAGCTATTACGAGGCAAAGTGGGGATGCTTGGAATGTATCCAATGGCCAATAAAACTTTTGCAAAACTGCTTTGGCAAATTCTTAAATTGGCCTCTGAACAATCTTCAGTTCAAACCTTTGATTCAAAGGATTTGGAGAATTGTTTAAGAATAAACAAGAGAATATTCGTTGGAACCACAGTAATCACCGATCCTAAAATTCCCAATTTGGGCGCAACAATATATCAAAACTGTTCTAAACGTTCCCCGTGTCCTGTCCCTCGTGGGAAAGGCAAAGCAGGCGCGATGTTGTTGGTCGCGACGCCAGATATGGCCAACGACCCTGAAATTAGCAAACATTTAGATTCTGCCATTTCTTATGTTGGTGGGCGCACCAGCACGCTGTTTTCAGGTGTGTATGTAAGAAACAAGCTGCCGGGCCTTATTGCTATTTTGATGACAAGTGGCTTAGAAAACTAATTACTATATGGATGAAGAGCTTAAAGGCTTGCTTGGGAGTGTCAGGAAAAAAACTTGGGCGCTTGTTGTGATGCTTTTTGCGGTGGCGCTGTATGTTCAAGCCCATGTTAAACACGATCTAGAGCAAGAGCTAGAAAACCACAGACTTTTAGAATATATATCACACTTAGAAAAGCAAACATCTACTTATTATTACAGGATTAAAACCCTTGAAAAAGAAAAATATATTTGTACACCACCATGAATCAAAAAAAATGGAAAAAATATTTAATTGAAGAGACTGTGGTGGTTAAGAACAACATGTCTTATCCGCTACCCCACACTAGCTGCACGACGCAGTGGTGCAAACAGTTTAATAGCCCCTTGTATGGTGCTGGTCCGCACTCTACCCGAAAGAAGATTGCGCTTGAAGCTGTATATGAATTAGTAAAACTAGGAGTAACCTTTGTTAAAGGCCATGACTGGCGGCCAAAAGATTGGGAAAAATTAAATCGCGATGAAAAAATGAAGCTTAAGGTTACCCGAGCCTTAGAGGTTTTAACAAAAGACGAAAAGAAGGTATTAGAAGATGCATCCCACACCGTGTTAAGAGACTATAAAGAGGTTCCTTTATCGTTGGGCACGAAGACGGGCCCGAGAGACCTGAAGCAGAGTAAGCCTTCGCCACATGAAAAACTTGTAATTGAGTATGCTCAGACAGTTATATATAAGATAGGCATTAAATCAAGCAAAATGAGAGATATCTATGGCGAGTTGGAACTTTTAGAGCGCAGCGAATTAATTCAAGAAATTTTCTTTTATTTAGGTATTGGAGATCCAATTGGGGTTTTTGATGGTGCGAATTTTTTATGGTATCTTAACGCGATGAATGACCCTCACGCCAGCGAAGAGGACCAAGACCGCTTCTTTTTGATGGCCAGTGCGAGCTTGATAGGTGTGGCAATCCCCTGGATCGCAGAATCAGTAATTAAAGTTATCGTTAAAGTTGTTATAACAGCGGCGAAAGTTTTTTCACGGTACGTGCGGGGCGTCGGTTTGCTGACCGGTCGCCTAGCACACTTTGCTTATTTGCTTGTAAAACATCTGCGGCCGGAAGAAGTTGCCGCCATTATATCAGTGTATAAAATATTGCTCAAAAAGATGAAAAACAAATTACCAGAGAAATTCGTTGAAAGAATGGAGACGCTTGTTGGGTATTTAAAAAGGAGGCCGCACAAAGGAAAATTCGAATGGGGGCCCCTGCCCTCTGGGCCCGAAATGGCCAAGGTCGGCGTGGTGTTGGGAGCATATGGAACCAAAACTTTGATAAACACACTAGGTATCACATATGGTATATATGCTTTTATGGCGCATACTAAGTGTGGCAAATCGTTGATGCACGACCTAGCGGAGGCCGGCGTTGGGAAGTCTGCAGAACTGTTTATTGATCTTGTTGAAAAGGAAAAGGGAAAAGTCGATCCTGCTGCGCTGAAGGATATGGCTGAAGTAATTAGGATTCGGAAGGAAACACTAGAAAGTGAATTAGAAAAAACATCTGAATTGGGTGAAAAGGCGACGTGGTTAGAAGGGAAAATAAAAGCCTTGGCGTTTGCGCAACAACTGATGTTAAGTGCGTCTGCAAGGCGCGTCGGCGATCTGCAGTTCGATAAGTATGGTCGCGATGTTGGGTCAAGCGCTTGTTCTGTCTCTGAACTGGATAAAGATTTAAACAAAGCGTTAAATGCTATTCGTGGCAAGTTAACTCCCAAAGAGCTTAATGCACTAAAAAGAGATAACACGGCGATGTATAAAGCATTAGTGCCTGAACATCTTGACACCCTTATTCCTAGAGATACACCCTCTAGATTTAAAGTTGGAACCATAGTGGTTTATAAAGACAAAGAGGCACCGGGGCAAGAAGGCGAATATGTTATATTTAAAACGAAAAGCTCCACCGACACCATTGTTGTTGTTAGAAAGGAAGAGTGGGTTCAAGTGGACGGCAAGGTGGGACACCCAACAGATGACGCTGAAACCCGAACAGTTTCTTATATGCAAATAATACCTTTGTCTTCGGTCAAAGAAGAGCCCATTATAACGGGGTCTAAAATTAAAAAACTTAATGAAGAATTTGAAAAAATATTTCTTAATATGCCAACATGAATGTGGAACTTAAAATACATCCCGGCAATGCATATGATTTTTCAATTAAAGAAAAATTAAATTCTAAAATATGGATAGGAAACGAATTGCGCTTGTCTGTGCGCCAAAGGCTGCTTCTTATTACTAAAGAATTTATTGAATACTTAGAAATCGTACCTTCTTCTGCAGTGGTTGATATCCAATTTACTGGCAGCTTGGCCAATTATAACTATACAGATTTTAGCGATATTGATTTACATGTTATAATTGATTTAAATAAGGTGGGCGAACAAAAAGAGTTAATTGCTGGTTTTTTAAAAGGCAAGCGTGCATCTTGGAATAACAGGCACGACATCAAAATAAAGGGATATGAAGTAGAGTTATATGCGCAAGACGCAGAAGAAGAACATGCCTCTACGGGCGTTTATAGCGTTTTAAATGGCCTGTGGGTTAAAGAGCCCAAAGTGATTGATTTTATTCCTGACATAACACAAATATCTAACAAGGCTATTTCTTTTCAAGAACGACTGTATGATATTTTGCGCGGTGAAAGTGCTTTACAATTAGAAAAATTAAAACTTTTAAAACTAAAAATTATTAAAATGAGACGAGCGGGATTACATGATGGTGGTGAGTTTTCTAACGAAAACTTGTCATTTAAAGTTTTAAGGCGAATAGGCTTTTTAAAGAGGTTAAGTGATGAGATTAATAAAATATATGACAGAGAACTTAGCTTAAACGGCCACAAATAAAGAAAAACACAGAAGCTTTAACTATTTACCCAGAGGTATATTTTCATGAAAATTCGGCTTGAAGAATTAGTGCGGGAAACTCTTGAAGAAATGAAGGGCGCATCGATGGGTGGCTTCCCATCAGGCTTTTCGTTTGTCGGGCGCAATATTGCTCCGAAGCGTGACGGAGGGCCTTCCATCAAATCACGAGACACTGAAGACATTGTGCCCGAGCCAAGAGCAAGGGTTTCTAGTATTTCGTCTTATAAGAAGTGTTATTCATATCTCATGGGGTCACCAAGGGCAGCTACAACAAAAACAGTTGATGAGATTTTAGACCACAACAAAGCAGATGACCCCCAATCCTGCGCTCAAGGCATTGCTGACTACTTGAATGATCATGCATCCGCAGGAAGTACAATAGCATGAAATCAATTCACGATCCGACATACTACAAAAAAATGCATAAAAGCGACAGTCGGGCCGTTAAGGATCTTACCGGCCATGGCCGGAAAAAAAGGGCGGCTTTTAAAGTACCGGGTCGAAAAAAAAGGAAACGAAAAAAGGGAAAGCGCCCAAGAAGCTATATTAAATCGGGCGGGCCTTTTAATTTAGATCCGCCTAAAAGAAGGTCGGCCAATAAACTAAGTGCACCACCGGGCGCAATGGAAGAGACTGATATTCTTCAAGAGGATGAGAGCGCTGATAATAAAAGGTTTGTTGATTTAATAAATGGCGCGCCGGCAAACAGCAAGCTTTCTTTTACTGTTAAAGCCCCCGTCAAGGCGCGAGGCCTTACAGCTTTTAAACCCGACGTTATCTATACAGCAATTGTTCAAGAAGGCGGAACGGTTCTATTTCCCACAACTGAAGTTTATAACAACGCGAAAGAGTCAAAGGCGTATGTTATAAAAATGCTTACTGAAAAAGGGTGGGTCTGTAATACGCTTGATTGTAAAGCATCCGAGGCGACCATAGGAGGCGAAACAAAATTTATTTCTAAATGGTTGAAAGCGCCTGTGGACGCGTCGGGGGCGCCCTCTGCGACGGCTCCTACAAGGGCCCCTAGACAGACCAGAGTAAGGATCCATCGTGCGCCGGTTCCGGTTCGAAAAGTGAAGGAAACCCCTTATAGAGATTTAGGAAAGGCGTTTAAAAACCTTTTTATGGCGGCTGGTGCTGAACCTCTTGTAACGGCTACTCCGCTTCCGGGGGTGGGCATGGCGATTCCTTTTGGGAATGGTACGTTCGCAATTGCAGATATTGATCTTACGGGCCCCGGTGTTGGGGTGGGAATTCGCCCTGATGCCTTTGGGATATCTCCTAAAACTGTAGCCAAAATATTAAGAAAACATCCCACCAATCAATATAAAGAATATGCGGACAGGCTGGATAATATGCCAAACATTCCGATTGTTTATATCGGAGTAGAACTTCATGGGGCAATCCCGTTGCCCTTTGCTGGTCTCGGTGGTACCGACAAGGAAGTAAAAGAATTTAATAAATGGATTGGTGGGGCTGCTGCAAGCGAGGAAGATAAAAGCGTATTGGGCGACTGGATAAAAAAAGTCGGCGCAAAGGCGCAGGTAGCGGGTGCTGTTGGTATAGAGGTTGGAAAATCTTTCATGAAATCAATAGGTCTTGCACCTCCTCCGGGCTTAGATTTAGACCCGGTGTTGAGTGTTGTGGCTGGTTTGTTTAAAAGCGACCCTGAGTTAATGGCCGATGTGGTAATGAGGGTTGCTTTGTTGGAAGTAGCAGTTAAAGCTACTATGCTTTATGGGGCCAAAGCTGCTACTAAAATTGTTAATAACGTTGCAAAGAAAACCGGAAAAGCAAGAAAGAAGACCATTAAAAAATGGCAGCATATTTTAGGCACGGAAATCCTTATCGGAGATAGCCAAATTTCACCATTAATTCGGCCGCTTCGTAAAGAATTGGGGAGCCCTCTTTTGTCACCTAGAGTTTTAAAGGGGGCCAGTAAAAAGCCTACCCCTAAAACTATTTTAACTAGCGGTAAAGAAAAATTAGAAAAACTAATAAAAAAGAAGCCCTCTGTGGCAATTATTGCTTTGGGGGGTGGTGGTATCCAAGGCGCCACGGAGCTTGTAAACAAGTTTCCGAAAGAAACTCGTATTATTTGGGTAGGACCAGCCCCAGCGGTTAAAATTACTGATATGGCTAGAGCCATAAAGGTGTTCAAACCATGGTGCTGCGGCGCTGATGAAGATGTAGAATATATGATTGATACGAGGGGGGCCAGAAGAAGGGATCGGGCTAAAAAACTCGGCGACATTTTGGCGCCGTTTAATAATGTGATATATATTAACCCTCACGACCCCGGTGTTTTGCCGCCCGATTATATAAACAAGCCCGGTCGAGGTTCTGATGGTATCCACTATACTAGAAGAGGTGCTGCGGCTATAGCCAAGGCTGTTAAGGCCGGCATTAAACGCAGGGTTGCAGTGGCACCCACTACTACGACCACCATTTCTGAACCAACAGGTGAAGAAATCCGAAATATTCAAAACTTTGTTGAGGGGGACGCTAGCGCGCTCAAGCCACAATTGCAAATGCAACTTATTAAATTGGCAAAATTTGCTCGTGCTGCTTTAAATAAACGAGATGCTAAAGTGTTTATAAAATCCGGAATACGAAAGGACAGCGCAAATCATGGCCCGGGTGATGCGGCCGATATGAGAATTAGCGTTGAGGGCTCAGCATTAAGTGCTCAAAAAACTTACGCTTTAATTATTTCAGCAATTGTAAATGGCGCCATTAAAGATGGTGGCGTGGGTTATTATGCCAATAATACAGGTACATATAATCCCGCCAGAATGGATGCCAACACAGAATATCCTCATTATGACATTGGCACAGAGCGGGGAGTTAGAAAGTGGTTTTGGTTTAAGTGCGATGACCATACGTGCGGTGGGGCACGAGATTTGGCCGGCTTTAAAAAACAGGGCAGCGGAAATGATGAGTATCAAATTTCGGCCCCGGCCATGACGGCGGTGGCCGTTGCTAAAGACAATCCTTTAGGTTTACCAAAAGATGTGTTTGACTTAATAGGAACTTATAAACAAAGAAGGGCGCCGACAGGAACGTCAGCGCCCGGGGCAGTAGTTGAAGCTATTCAGAAGACACTAAGCCCTCAAAAAAAAAATAATGCCATGCTTATTGAACAAAAATTTAAGGCGGCCGGTTGGAGCAATAATGTAATTGCTGCAGCAATTGTGGCATCGTGGGGTGAATCAAGATTGAATGCAAAAGCTATTGGTGATTGCCGGCGGAATCCTCCCACGCCGAAAGCTGAAAAGACGTGTGCTGCTGTGGAAAACAAGGTAAAGGACGCGGAGGACAATATTATAGACACGAGTTGGACAGATGGAAAGGGCAGGAAAAGACATTTGTGCAATTCTGTAGGCCTGTTTCAACTTTATAATTATGGTGTAGGTAAAGGAATGACTTGTAAAGCTAGACAAGATCCAGATATAAATATAGACACTCTTCTGATAAAACAAAAACGACGTATACAACAAGTCGCTGACTTGGACAAAGCGGGAGGCTCTATAGCGGATTTAGTTAAGCTGTTTGCACTAAAGGTGGAAGTGTCCAAGCCCATACATCATGCAAAATATCCACAATTCGCAAGAGAGTTCTTTGATGTTGAGAGGCTTCCGGAGGGTTAAATAATGCATAAAGTAATTAATAAATCACAACTAGACTTGGCCCCTCATCAAAAAATGCTCGATGCGTTTTTGCCTCACACTCAAAAAGAATTGGGATATGACAGGCCTGTTACGATTATTTTCATTTCCGATCAGGGCAATATGAAAAAGGCACTCGGTAAAACGGGCTTTTATGACCCAACTTCTGATACCGTGGGCCTATATACTGATGGAAGACACATAAAAGATATTTTAAGGTCGCTGGCTCATGAGCTTATTCATCATACACAGAACTGTTCAGGCCACTTTAAATTGGGGGCTCATACGACGGAACTTGGCTATGCTCAAAAGAGCCCCCACTTAAGAAATATGGAGCGCCAAGCTTATGAAAAAGGAAATATGCTTTTTCGCGATTGGGAAGATAATTATAAGAGAAAGAAATCCATTAAATTGAGGATTACAAAATGAGTTGTGTTGGTTGCAGACAAGTTAAGATGAATTTAAGAGAAGGTGGAAACACTGGCTTCGTTAATCCTTTATTGTTGGAGCAAAAACTAGATATTAGTTTTTCGCCCGAAGCACAAAAAATTGCAGACTCTTTGTATACAACGTGTGAGAAGGTGCTTGATACACTTATGAAAGAAACATCACCTCTTGGCGAAATGGTTGTTAAGATGGGCAGCGCGATGGTGCTTGATAGTCTGAAAATTTCTAAGGCGGCTGGGGCCAAAGGTGGGGCTTCTACAAAACCGGACATGAAGGAGTTCACGAAAACAAATAAAATAATTACCAGCAAAGCAGAAAAGAAAAAAGCTGCACAAATAATGGATGATTTTTTAGCACCAACTTTATTAGCTTTTAATAAAGAAAATAAAGCAAAAATAGAAAAAATGATGGCGTCAGAGAGAGAAGCAGATAAATTAATTTATGACACGTTGCTCATCGGCGCAATGCCGGGACTTGTTATGAGCAAATATTATCTCATGATGCCCCTATATGCAAGCTCACTGGCGCAAAAAGCTGGTCTTAAAATAATACCACAGTTAGAAGCCCACATTAGAACCCTAAAAAAGGGGGCCGTGCAGGCACCGGCCGAAAGAGAAGAATGGGATCCCGCCAAACACGGGGGTGCATTGCCGCTGCCGGGTGCAGGGATGCGGGGTACGGCAACGACTGTTGGTGAGTTGCCGGCGAAGATCACGCCTCAACACGAATCTTTAGAAAACAAAATCATTATTAATGTAATACCTTCATTAAAGGGTTTATTAAATGAGAACGCGGAGCTTCTTGTTAAAACTTTGCTGAAAAGTGGGACTAGGGCATCGGCAAAAGTTATTGCGGAATATATTAAAAAGATTACAAAGCAAATCAAATTATTAAAGAAATTAGAGGGACAGCAACAGACTCCCGAAGGTATCATAATAGGTGGTAAAAAACTTACGCCGGCCGAGGGCTTGGCGGAGATCGAGCAGACCATTGTAAATCTGCGTAACACAATAATGAGAGAGCGCTTGCCCGGCCATCCGGCGGCTGGACTTGCAACCGCGGTTCGGCGGGTGACGGATATTGTTGATAAGATAACAGTAATATTAAAAAAGGGGCCCGGTGGATATATAAATGATGTTGGGGTTGTTGTGCGACGTAAAGGCGATCTTCTTCGCTTGATACGACAGGCTGAGCGCGATCTTGAAAGTATTTTAGCAGAGTATAACAAACTTGTGGCAGACACATCTTCGTATGTGAGCACGATTAGAAAGAAAATAAAACCAACAGAAGGGTCGCCGGCCGACACAGCTTTAGACAATCTTGCGGATCAAATACCAAAACAAAAAAAGGTGATTGAGGATAACCTTAGAAGACTGAAAGATATTAAAAAAGAAATAAATGATACTAGGGTGCCGTGGGATCCATTTTCCCAAGAGTCGCGGCATTATAAAAATGTTGTTCTAAATGTTGCCAAGGAAGGCGCCGGCTGGGCGCCGCGAATGGCTATGCGGACTTTGCGGGCGCTGGGGACACTTTTAAAGACCCATTGGAAAGTGATTGGAGTAAATTTTGCCCAATATTGGCTTGCCGGCATCGTTTGTAATGTCGCGGGGCGAATGAGTGGGTTCTACGCTGGACTGCTCATCGCGCTATATCAAGCGATCGCAAGAATCGTCAAGACCGGCGCAGGGGGCGCGTGGGAGAAGGTGGGCGCCCTTTTGAAAAATTATGGCATCGCTATGCAAGCGGGCAAAAAGGCCGGGGGGAAGAGGGGTGCTGCGAAGGGAGCGGTCGCGAAATTCATGAAAACTGGCGATGTAAAATTCGATGGCCTTAAAGCCCTCAAGGGTCTTTTTTTGGTGACGACTTGCTGGAACAATTTTCTTTTTGGAAAAAGTCAGATGGATATAGCCATCGTCGCCGATGTTCTTAGCGAAGCGTCTGAGGCGTCTGCCAACAAGATCGCATTGGAGGACGGCCTTAATCTACCATGGATGGAATGGCACTCAGAAGCTGGAGCCGGCGACGTATCTTTAAGGGGATGGCTGGGCACGTCGCTGCTGGTAACTGTAGGTATGCGTGAGATTTATGATTGGGCCACCTTTTCCGCTGGAATATCCTCCAAAAGGGATTCAAGAGATATGGCCATTTTTAAAGCCACGTATGGGAGAATGGCGGCCATGGGGGCGGCAAAGACGGTAATTCAACTAGCCGGCACGAGTGTATCGTCTTCCGAATATGAAGGAAATCCGGTTTTCTGGGCGGAAGGCTACCAGACCTTGATTGGCCTGCCAAAGTGGAGTGGCGCCCAGAAAAAGAAATTAAACAGATTGGTAGATGGGATTTATTATAGTTCTGTTTGTATGGCGGTTGCCAAGGCGCCGGATGCGTGGAACAATATTAAAACTATGAAAGAACTTAAAAAACGGGTAATGCAGGAGGTGGCTACAGAACTCACCGATCTCTTTTATACTGCACAAGGAGATGTGGAAAAATCTAAAGTTTTACAAAAACAATTAGGCCTGCAAACAAAAGAAATGAGTGCCGAAAAGAAGAAGCAAATCAAAAGACTAATGAGCAACGCTCAGAAAGAAAAGAAAAAGCTTGAACAAAATTATCTTTTACAGCACATCGTTAACGATGTAAAGAAGGATTTTGATCTTAAGCCGGTGAAGGGGGCTCTCCCCGCAGCTATGAAAAAAGAGTGGTGGCACTGGGAGCGCATTGGCGCCACCACCGCGGGCTTGGCAACTTCTTTTTTGGGTATTGGTAAAAAGGTTTCAGAGCAGCTTCGGCGCCATATGGACGAAAAATGGAAGATTATGTCAGCTTCCGGACAGCAGCAGTTTGAATCGGAAACAGATAGGGTAAAATATATGATTAATAAGATGTGTGAGGATATAAGATCGAAATCCATATCTTCTTGGGTCGCGGCTGACCCGGGCATGGCCTCGACGGCGGCAAGAGCGGAGGTTGATGCTGTTTTAATGCCGACACACGAGTTTGTGATACCAGACTATTGTAAGAAGTTGAAGGGGAAGCCAGAGGTGTGTAAAGCTTATTCCAAAAAACGAGCGAAATTGAAAATACAAGCGGCGAAAAAGGCGGCGGAACAGGCGGCCGCGGAAAAACAAGCGGAACATCCGGAATTGAAACAGCCAAGGAAGCCAAGGATCAAGCCAAAGGCATTACGCGAATCCAAGGACAACAACTTCCAAAAAAGGATTAAAGTAAAATTTGCATGAGGAAAAAACATGAAACGTATTAAAAAAATATTGATTATTGAACAAGAGGTCGACCCGGCGCCCGAAGCTATTGATAATCTGATTAATGAAATTAAAGGATTTCCATTTTATGCTCCGGGTGAAGACAAGAAGTCGGGATATAAATTAATACAAGAACATATGCAAGCGCTTGTGGAAGATCTGGCGATGTCGGCGCCTGACTTCATCACCGGTGCCGAGAAGCTGAAGAAGCTACAAGCGCGTTTAAATAATATAAATAAAGCATGGGAGGAGGACCGGGAGTCTTACCTAGGCCTAATAACAACTGTTAAAGTCAAAGGCGTGGACAATAATATCAGAAAAGTAGTGGCTCCAGATATGTGGAAAGGTCAGATAGCCAATCTCTGGACAGGGCCCGAAGGCAGCGCGAGATATACTGTTGAGGCACTTGCCAAGCATTTTACAAAAACTGAAATGCAGGATGATAAAGAAGTTAAAGTTCGGGCTAAGACGCCGATAGACTGCAAGTACTTGAATTATTATTATGACCTCGCGAGGATGATTAGGGCAGAGAGTGAAAAAGACGATCAGGAACTCTTCAACGATCGGGCCGGTGACCCCGGTAATGAAAAAAGCATAGTTGCTGAATATTTTTTAAAAAAGAAAGGTTATAATTTTAGCAGTGTTAAAAGCCGAAAATATAAAATAAAAAAAGATGGTAATACCAAGATCTCGACATGGTACCATGCGCCAGATTGGAAAAAAATAAGTGAAGTATTCCCCGGGTCGCTGCCGGCGGTGAAAGCTTTAACTTATACTAACATTATTAATAGAAGCACTAAGAAAGTTCCTACTGACCCAAAAGCATATAGAAAGGGGGCATCGGCAGCAGAAACAGCCGTTGGACAAGCTTCCGGTGGGGGTGTACCGGAGAGGTCGACGGTGTACGGTACAATGGGAGCACTCCAGCCGGGGAATAAAAAATGGTATAGGACGAAACGAGGCGGCGTGGTAACATTTCAAAAATGGTTGGGCAAGGTGGCTCGACGGATGCCTGCGATAAAAGAGACCGACGCATATCAAAAGTGGATCAAATATCAGGGAAGAGTTGAAAAAAAGAGTGATAGGGGTGCACCTTTGCCTCCCGGTGTTGACGGCCAGTTTGGGCCCGGAACCGTAGCTTTGACTATTGAAGTTTTAACTGAAATACGAAACCTATTAGAAACCTATAAAAATAAGGAGCAGAAACGGCAGAATGAGTCTAGAACACTTCGACTTGCAAAAGCAATAAGCGAAAGTTTTAAAATTAAAAATCTGCTTTTGACAGAGGCTTCTGCAGAAGAAAATAAGAAAATTGATATTTTAGATAAGGATATAGAAAATTATATTACAAGACTCGAAAGCTCAGTGGAACCCGGTGGAGTATTGCCATCAAAGATTTTTTATGGAATACAAAGTGTTTTAGAGGGCTCTTATGATAGAGACAAAGCAGACATTGATATTCCAAAATTGGTAAAAGGAGCGTTCAAAAGGGCACCAACGCCGGCCATCGCCGCGCCAGCAATTGGGGGGGCACTTGTGGCGCCGCCGAAAGCGAAAGAGGCGGTACCTACCCCGACTCTTAAAAAAGTTGTAACCGATTTGTGTGATAGGGGGGCGACCAAAAGAGGTCCGGAGGGATTACAAGTTTCTGCTTATGACGCTGCATGGTGCAGATGTCATCCGCGAACAACCCTTACTGCAACAGCAGGCGCTAATGTGATGTTTATAGACATGAAAAAGGCAACGTGGGTACAATTAGATGGAAAATCTGTGACCGGAAGCGTTGAAGAATTTTTTGATTTTATTAGAGACATGGCCATGACAGAAAACACCAAGAGTGTAATGGCACCCCTTAGTGCACATTCGTTGCGATTAATTAGCAAGTTTGCTGATGGTTACGCTGGAGGCGCCAATTGGTTTTGCCTTCAAAAAATTCTTGCAACCATATATGATCTTGGTAGGCGCCAACTGCGACCAATAATACTTAAGAAGTTTTCTGACAAGCCCGAAGAGCAGGAAGCTCTTAAAAAGGTCTTCAATGGAATAATGACAGCTTCAAATACATTTATAACCGGGTTGGGTGGGATAAACCCGTTCCTGCTCAAAGCGGTGCAGGCTGGGAAAGCTGACCAAGTTCGCAAGGTCATTGAGAAAGCGTCTCCTGTGGCCGCGGCTGATCTTGGTAAAATAGGTTTAACACCACAAAATCCATTTAAAAGCTATATGGAGGCGGTTGGGTATTTGGTGATGGGCCCCATGCAGACACATAGCGGAGAATTTTATTTTATCCACGAAGATGGAAAAGTTCATGCTAATATAGCTAGAAAGGGCGTCCTAGACCTTGGGTCTTGGGAGGTAAAAACAAAGAAAAAAGCCGGGCCTACGCCCGCGATGGTTGCGGTCGTCGACCGCGCGACGAAGAAGAAAGGGTCTCCGGCGGCGGCCAAACCCGCGCCCGGAACCGCGACGGCGGCAGTTGCAGCCAAAGCTACGCCGCAGCTTGGCAGTGCTCTCGGACGTGGCGCTTCTGTCCCAGCGAGGGTATTGTACAAATCGAAACAGAGAGGGGACATGCTTACAACATCGAATCTAAATCTATGGGCATCTGGTTACGATAAGGCGACTTTGAAAAAAGCGATTGAAGATGTTTATGGGCCAAAGAAACGTGACATTCTTAAGAACGGTGGTAAGGCCTTGGCGCAATATTATGCGGGGCTCGGCGAATCCAAAACACCCAAACAGAAAAGGTTGGAAAAATTATCGGCCATAATGTGGAAAAAATTATTAGATGACTGATCATATTTTAACATCAACTAAAAAATGTATTCCCGATTCGTCAGGTAGATTTTTTAGTAGTGGAGGGCCGGCCCATACGGCTTACGGGAATTTTGAAGAGGATTACTTCATTATTCGTAGAAGTGACGCTGTTTTTGCTGCGACTCCCAATATTGTTTTTACGCCGCGGCTATGGGACGTGCGCGATTATAGTGGTACCGTAACAACTGAATATGATTTTATTGACGTGTTCACAAGCACAACTGGGTGGCCCAATTCGTGGACGTGGCAAACAAGAATTGGCGGCACTGTTTACAATGTAGCTGCGGCAAATATGGACCCTACAGATATATATTATCTTACAGGCCAACATATTAAGTTCTGTTTTGTTTCAAAGGGGCGTTCCAATTCTGTCAACAAGGGATGGCAAATTGATTGGAGTTCTTCTGCGGCCGCGGTCGGGACGTTATGGAGTACTGGTGAGGCGGCAGCTAACTATTCAGACATTACAAACATAAAAGAAAATTGTGGAGATAATATTTTCGACCGTGATGGGACTTTTGGTACGAACCTTTTTAATCGAGACTATTTTACAGAGATAGACCCCGGCAATGAGAACTGGGAATATCTCCCTCAAGGACAATTGTCAACATATGCTGAAGATAGCAGAGGAATAACTGTAATGCCGTGGGCCCTTGCTCAGCTTAATTTCGCGCCGGTCGCGACGGTGGGGACCACCCTTCAGACCCCAATTTCCTATACAGCTACAGATAGACGGAAAATAGCGACGTTGGGCGATATAACAATAGGAAGGGGCGGTAACGAAGAAAAATGAAAACTATAAAAGATTATAATTCGCTTATTCTCCTTATTGAGAATCTAATCCGTAAACAGCTTTTTAAGGAAGGGGCTGGGCGCCATATGGCTCACCCCTTTGATGCAAGTAGCACTAAAGTAAATGATGAGGGTGTAGAAGAAATCGATTATGTCGTTAAAAGCGGGCAAGAATTTTTAGACCTTTTTAACCTAATCAAAGCCGACTTGTCTAAGCCGGCGGGTGCATTGCGCCCTGCTGTTAAAATAGACGGCGTTAATACTAGTTTTAAGCTAGTAAATAGCAAAGGAGATTTTAGCCAAGAAGGAAAAGAGTTCGCAGTTGATAGAGGAAGTCAGGATGAATTGGATAAAGAAGGTATTACAATTGAAAAAGCCGTTTTAAGATTCCCCGATTTTATTACATTAGAAACTGAAGATGGGAAAAAAATATCAACTACGGAAAAGAGAATTAAAAGCGTAAATAACAGCCCATATGATTGGAAAGAGGCTAAAAAGAAAAAAGAAAGACTTATTGATGGTGATAAAGTAGTTTATAAACAAACAATAAAGTCGACACCCACTAACGCCACAATCACAAAAGTGCAACAGCATGGAATGGTCGCAGCCACTCAAACCCTTTTGAGTATTTTAAACAAAAAAATAGCAGAACTAAAACCAGAGCTTGAAAAATTGGATATGTGGGATAACCCTAATAAAATTATTAACGCCGAATATGTTTTAAAGAGCACCAATGTCAAAAAATATCCTTTCAATTTTTTAGCACTTCACAATATAAATCAGTGGAAGCAGGGTGAAACAAGAAGAGACCTTGATGAAGATATAAAGTATAGCCAAGAGGCCATGGATAAAATGGCAGAAAAGCTGCGAGACGTTGCAGCTAAAACAATGGCGCCGGGGAAATCTGAAGAGGATGACGCATCAGAAGGCTTTAGAGTATATTCTACCATCCCCTCTTCTTTGTCAAGGGAAATTAATTATGACACAGTCTTAAATGAAAAAGTAGGAATTGACGATGGTGGTTCGATAAAAACGAAAACATTAAAGGATTGGGTAGAGGAAATTAAACGTAATCCCATTTTAGACGGAGACATCTCAATTAAGGATAAAGGAAAAACGAAAGAAATATTTCCTTTAAGTGGATATATTCTTAAAAATGTCGTTTTAAAGCCAAAGCCTTTAGAGGAGTTGGTTGGAGAGAACAAGGCTTTACAAAAAAGAGCTATTGATGCCGGTATTTTAATGTATGCCACCATGAAGATGGGACAGGAAGTTAAAGAAGCCCTTGAAAGTGAACTAGGCCCCGTTGGAGATGAAGAGGGGGTTGTAATGCGCTTACCGGGCGTACCCACTTTTAAACTTACTGGTAACTTTATTGTAGACAAAGACCAAACCCCTTTCCAAGACCGCGGTGGCGAAGAGCCTATCGAGCGGCCAAAGAACAGAACAGCTATTTTCCCCGGGTCTTTTAAGCCACCACATCGTGGACATATGTCTGTTGTTCAGCACCTTATTGATAAACATAATCCGGACAAGGTTATTATTTATATTTCTAGTCCGGACCCAGAAGGGAAAAACGTTCGGAGTGCAAAAATAACGCCGGCAAAAGCTAAAAAAATATTCGATGAATATGTTAAAGCAATGAATTTTACGGTTCCGGTTCATACAGTTGTGTCGCCAGTCCCTCAGTCAATAAAAGCTGCATATGATTACATTGAAACCAAAGCTGGAAACGACGAAGAGGTTTTATTGGCAACGTCGATGGCTGATCCGGGGAGATATGCTGGACCATATTTGAAGAGATCGGTGGAAATAAACCCCAACTCTAATGTAACAGCAAGAGCGGTCGAAGCTCCTACCTGTAAAGGCGATGAGTGCGATACGGCTGATAAAATCAGTGCTGGCGATATAAGAAAAGTTGTTGATAGGTGGGAGCACTTAACACCTGAAGAAAAGGAAGAAGGCAAACACATGGTGTTTGCTTATATGCCTGATATTCCGATAGAAAGAAAAGAAGTAATATTTAGAGAACTTATAGGCGAAGCCCCTCAAGAAATAGAAGAGCCAAAAACTGATGTGGAAGAAGCGTCTGGCGCGGGTGCTGCGGGTGGATACGCCGGCGGCGTTAGGGCTTGGGAGAACAGGATGAACGAAACTACTTATAATATGCAAAAGAGTAAACTCACAATTGAAGAAGAGGTTTTAAAACAATATTTGGTTGAACGCTTCATAAAACGCTATAAAAATAATAAGTTTTTGAAAGAAGATACTAGTAAAGTAGAAAATCTTCCTACTGGTGTTGCCTACATGGAGAAAGGCCTTGATCGTATTCTCAAAAATATCTATGATCAACATTATACAAATCTTCAGTTACCCGAAGAGAAAGAATCTTTTATTGCCCACTTTATTGAATATATAACGCATGCTTTTGCTCAAATCGACAATCTCTTGGCATGGAAGCGAGAGGCCGGGGAGACGCCGGCCGAAGCTGACGTTGCGTCCGAGGAAGCCGCAGATGCTGATATTGAAGCTGGTAACGAAGCTGCGCTAGACGAACCAGTCGAGGGATTGGAAGAGGCTGAAGAAGAGGGTGGAGATGAAGAAGAAATTACTTTAGATATTACGGCGGCGAAGGAAGACGACGCTGCTGCCGCATCGGCTGAAGATATTCTTAAAGGTAAAGCGATCCCTGAGATCCCCACAGAAGTTCCTGCAGAATTGGCCAGTATGAACGCACAAGGGGCTCATGAGGCCGCGGTAGCTTATAAGAATCAGGGTGGACAATTGCTTACTTCATATAAAAATATTGTAGATCCCAATGCCTCTAGTCCAACTTATGAAAAAGAACTAGCACAAGCAGAAAAATATAGAAAAATGTTTAAAGACTCTTTCTTAACCAATTTTAAGTTATGGGTTGATAGGTGGAAAATACAAACAGGCGCAACTGCACAAGAGCGCACAACCCCAGCTTATGAAAAAATAGTCCAACAAAGAGATGCTACAGTCTCACCACCCGCTGCTGCGGCAGCACCTCCTCCACTAGAGGAAGCTCAAATTGCTGATATTATAAAACAAAGTGTAATTAAAACGTTTAGAAAGCTTGATTATAAATAATTTCTATGCTACCATTGAAATCATGAAGAACCAAGGTTCCTTAGAAACATACTCAATAAGTAAAAAATTAAAGAAAAAGAAAAAGATAACTGAAGAATTTGAAGTTATGCTTAGTGGATTAACACTAGAAGATATTATATCTTTAAAATTAGAATTATCCAGTAGCTTAATTAAAGGAAAATTATATGGTACTAATATATACAATGTTCTGCCATTGATTGCAAGAGAGGCTGCTTTGAAGTATGCTCTCTCAGCTTGTAAGACTAAGAATTCTGCTGCAGCCTTCCTAGGAATCAGCTATAGAAGGTTAAAACAACTTCAAGCAGACTATAATATATATGAGTATTTTAAAAATGGGGACGAAATGGTTTCGACTGAGCGTTGAAATTACTCCGTGCAAGGCAGAGGGCAGCGTGGCTCTGTAAAAACGCTGAAACAATTTAATTGCCAACGATAACGTTGAAAATTATAACTACGCCCTAGCGGCATAGTTACGGGGAGTCGTAGCGCCTTGTAAACCAAAAACTGCCAAAAGAGTGGATTTTTCAAGTTTTTCCAATCGAATGAAACTTGGTTTTGAGTGGGTTTTTGGATCGTTAAGTCAGGTAGGGGGCTTAACTAACCTTGTGAATGACGGTATAATAGAGATGTTGAGGACGCGGGTTCGACTCCCGCCGTTTCCACCATTCTACGAAGTGAGGTACTCATGGAGAACAAAGACCCCTTATATGGGCGACCATGGAAAAATGCGGCTCGTTTTAAAACTTTTGAGAAAGCCGATAAGGACAGAAAAAAGCGCCTTAAAGAAAAAAATCTACAAGTAAAAGTTAAAAAATTAAAAGAACAATATGTTGTAAAGACTAGATCTACTGTGGTTGACGCAGCACGAAATAAAAGTAAGCGCAGAAACAAGAATTTCTATAAGTTAAATGAGGGCAAAAATGATAGCTGATGTCGTTTTGGGCCTTCAATATGGTGATGAAGGTAAAGGAAAGATTACTCACCATTTATGCAAAACCGGTGGATACACGCATGTCGTCCGTTTTAACGGCGGTTGCAACGCTGGGCATACCATTTATCATAATGGCAAGAAGTTCGTCACACATCACATCCCAGCCGGCGTATTCTTTGGAATTAAAAGCATTATTGGCCCGGGCTGTGTTGTAGACCCCAGACAGTTTTTCAAAGAACTTGAGGAACTTAGAGACGGCGGCATCGATATTGATGAACTTGTCTTTATTGCAGAAAATGCTCACATTATTACAGCAGAGCACTTAGAGGAAGATGGCAAAGATACAGCTATCGGAACAACAAGAAGGGGAAATGGTCCTGCATATAGAGAAAAATATGCAAGAAATGGGTTTTTGGCAAAAGATCTTCCCTATTTACAACCTTACCTAGTGAATTTTTATGATGAGTTACACAAAAATACCGAAAATCCAGTTATCCTTTGCGAAGGAGCACAAGGATTCGGCCTTGACATTGATTGGGGCGACTATCCTTTTGTTACCAGCAGTCATTGCACTGTCGGGTCTGCTGTTTTAAACGGCATACCTCCGCAATCTATTCGTGACGTTTGGGGCGTTGCCAAAGCATATGAAACATATGTCGGCGCCAAAGATTTTGAATTAAATAACCCCATTTTTACTAAAATTAGAGAAATCGGAAAGGAATATGGCGCCACCACTGGCCGGAATCGTCAGTGCGGGTGGCTAGAACTACCCTTTTTAGAAAAATCTATCAAAATAAACGGCGTAAATAAGGTCGTTTTCAACAAAATGGATATTTTAGAAAAAATAAGACAGTGGATAATCAAACGTGGAAAGATGAGCTTCGAAATGTTTACAACTCGTAAAGAGTTTGAAGATTTTTTTAAGCTTAAATTAAAACGATGGGGGGTTGAAGAGGTTTATTTTTCGGATAACCCAGAAGAAATCTAAAATAAGCGTTAAAAACATCTATTTACTATAAGGAATAAAATGTCTAGAATATATTGGTCTGATAAAAAGACAGAAAAAAAGATAGAAGAAGAAGAGCGCCCCAACGAAGGCGCAATGCCCATATTTTTAATGGGCCCATCGGATGATTGTAATAGCAGTGGACAGTCTGTAGAAGTAATAGACAATGCAATCCTCTTTTATGGAGAAGTAACTGAAAATAATGCAAAGTTGTTGAACAAGGCCATCCGAAGCCTCGATCGTGACTTGAAATTGTTTTCAATTAAGTATGGGTGTGACTCGCCCCCTATCAAACTTCACATCAGCAGTCGCGGCGGGAGCGTTTTCGCCGGATTGTCCGTTGCAGACACAATAAAGCTTTGTGATACCCCAGTTCATACCTACATTGATGGAAAAGCGGCCTCTGCCGCAACCCTAATATCTATTTGTGGTGATAAGAGATACATGACAGAGAACGCCTTCATTCTTATTCACCAACTTTCTTCAGGAATGTGGGGCAAATATGAAGAAATCAAAGACGAAGTTAAAAATTTAGATCTTATAATGAAAAAAATTAAAAAGTTATACAGCCAATATACTTCCATATCTCCTAAAAAATTGGACGAGATGCTTAAGCACGATTTGTGGTTAGAGGCAAACGAGTGTGTTAAGCTAGGCTTGGTTGATGATATCATTTAAGAATGGCTAAAAAGACTTACATCTTAGACACCAACGTATATTTAACGGATTCAGATGCAGTATTTTCCTACGGAAATAATGACATTGTCGTACCCATCAAAGTCCTTGAAGAAATAGACAAACACAAAAAACGCCACGATAGCGTAGGCTCTAACGGCCGCCGTATCATCCGTACACTGGACGAACTCCGCTCCAAGGGGAACTTGTCTAGGGGAGTGAGAATAAGGCGCGGAGCGGGCCTCCTGCGGGCTAGGAGCTATGAATTAGGGCTACTTCCGCCGGGGTTCAATGAGAACGACCCGGACAACCAGATCTTAGCGACAGCTTTGAGCGAAAAGAGTGATAACCCCAAAAGAAAAGTCGTTGTTGTTTCACGCGATATCAATATGCGCGTCAAATGTGATGCTCTTGATATTCCGGGCGAAGATTATGAATATGAAAAAGTTGTTAGTAGTCGCTCAGAAATTTACACAGGCTTTACTAAACACCTAGTAGATGATCAAATCATTGATAAGTTCTATTCGAAAGAAGAAGTTTATCTAGATAAGGATGAAATAGCATTATTCCCAAATCAATTTGTGATGCTGGTCTCGACGGCTAATGAAAAGAAAACCGCTTTAGCTAGATTTTTTGATTACAGAAAACCTCTCGGCAGCATTATAGATTATTCCAATAAAAAATGGAAAATTAAGTCAAGAAACAAAGAACAAGACTTCGCTTTAAACCTTTTGATGGACCCAAAAGTGGATATCGTTACCTTGGTTGGACCCGCCGGAACAGGCAAAACGATGATAGCACTTTATGCTGGCCTTTGTCAAGCGGTGGACGATTGGCACACCGTAATACCGAAACAGGCGCGATATAATAGACTTATTGTGACGCGCCCCATTCAGCCCATGGGCAAGGACTTGGGATATTTGCCCGGAAGCTTAGAAGAAAAAATGTCGCCGTGGTTAGCTCCAATAAATGATAATTTGCAGTACTTATTAGGTAATGGCCGTGATAGTTTAAAAGAATATGTTAACGAAGGCATAATAGAAATCGAAGCTCTTACCTATATACGAGGCCGCTCTATTAACAATGCTTTCATTGTTGTTGACGAGATACAAAATATGACCGCGCACGAACTTAAGACAGTAATTACTCGTGTTGGAGAGAATTCAAAGATTGTTTTGATGGGCGACATTGAGCAAATCGACAACGTATATATTGATGAGACAACAAATGGTTTGACTTATGCGGTAGAAAAGTTTAAGGAACACGACATCGCTGGTCACATAACCCTTGTAAGGGGAGAGCGCTCCAAGGTGGCAACATTGGCGGCTAAAATATTATGAACAAAGTAGTTGAATACATTGTTAATGGTGAAAGTAGTCTAGAAGGCGTCGTTCATATCCATAAGGTACCCGTAATCGCTAAAATAAAACCACTTTCAGTTTCTCTACGCCACACATCAAAACAAATTGCAAAGTTAATACCATCAATTTTTTTTGTTGGCTTAAAAAAAATAGTAATAACAGATTTGGCATCTTCTTATGAAGACAATCCCTTTAATGCCTTTTATTCAAACAAGGTTATATATGTTTCTTATAAATTAGAGTCCGACGAAGATTTTATTGATGACGTTATCCACGAATTGGCTCATCACGTTGAAAAATATTTTCAAAAAATAATATATGGCGATGGAAAAATTAAAGAAGAGTTCGAAAAGAAAAGGGAAAAATTATTTATTGAACTTAAAAGCTATGGAATGCAGCCACCGCCCCAATTACAATTTAAAATAGGATATGATGCTAAAATTGATACATATTTATATAAAGAAGTGGGGTATGAAAAACTATTTAATTTTACAAATGGGCTTTTTTTGACGCCTTATTCGGCAACTTCACTTAGAGAATATTTTGCCATAAGTTTCGAAAAATATTTTTTAAAGCCTGAATATGAGGCACATAGATATATTAAAAAAATAAGCCCTAGAGTTTATAATAAAATATTGGAAATAAAGGAGAACACCAATGAAACCACGAAGACGTAGAGACCGCAAAGCACAAAAGAGACAACGCGGCTGGAGAGACAATGAGGCGAAACTTGCTTCTATCAAGAAAAAAGTGCAGGAAGAGTTAGATAAATTCGGTGGCATAGTTAAAGAAAACGCACTCCGAAAACAACAGGACGAAGAACGCCGGCTCGCCGAAGAGCACGCGACGGTCCTTCAGCGACAAGCAGAAAAACAAAAGCAAATGCTGGAATCTCAAAAACGCGCCGCTGCACAAAAAAAAGCAGCGCTGCAAAAGAAAAATCTTCAAGAAGCTGAGAAAAACATTGACCGTTACAAGAAAATGAGTTATACTGAATTACGTAAGGTTGCTAAAGAATTCGGAATAAGCATTTATCGACGTAAAAAAGAGGATGTTTTAAGCGAAGTCTTAAAAAAGGTAACGCAGGAAAATAATGACGCAGAAGATACATATCAGCCACTCGGAACTGAAGACGTGGTATGAGTGTCCCCACAAACATAAATTAAACTATATAGATAAAATCAAAAAGTTCAAAGGTAATGAATACACGGCCTTTGGAACGGCCCTTCACGAAGTGTGCGAAAAACAGTGCAACGAGGAGCCGATAGAACCATTTTCTTTTTTTGAAAAGCAGTTTGTTAAAGGACTTAAGTCTTTAGATTCTTTTAATGAAAAAATGGCCGTTGAGATGAATAGCCAATCAAAGGCTATTATTCCTCTCATAATGCCAAAATTAAAAGAACAGTTTCCAAAGTACGAAGTTGCTGCAACAGAGATGGCTCTTTATGAACCAATTGAAAATAATCTTTTTTTTAAAGGCTATATAGATTTGGTCCTTAAACTCCCGGGTGAAAAATATATAATATTAGATTGGAAGACTTGCTCGTGGGGATGGGATTCTCGCAAAAAAGCAGATAAAATGATTACTTATCAGCTAACTTTTTATAAAAACTTTTTTTGTCAAGCAACGGGCGCCGACCCCAAAAACGTAGAAACTTATTTTGCCCTCCTTAAAAGGACGGCAAAAAAGGACAATGTTGAAATATTCAGAGTGACAAGCGGATCCAAGAAAACAGAAAATGCGCTTAAATTTATGAATAAAGCTCTTTACAATATAAAAAAGAAGAACTATATCAAGAATAGGCTTTCATGCAAATATTGTGAATATAAGAAAACGGAGTACTGTACATGACAGACAAAAAAATAACCATATTAACCATAAGTGATATGCCATTTTCTCCTTCGGGGGTTGGGATTCAAACAAAATACATCTGCGAAGCTCTATTAAAAAGTGGAAAATTTAAAATTGTAAGCTTGGGGGGCGCGATCAAACACCCTAAGTATGAACCAATGAAAACAAAGGAATGGGGAGACGACTGGCTTGTTTATCCTGTAGACAATTTTGGAAACCACGACATCGTTCGATCAATTGTAAGAACTCACAAACCCGACATGTTATGGTTTATGACAGATCCGCGTTTTTATGAGTGGCTATGGATGATGAGCGACGAAATTCGACCCTTAATGCCCATGATATATTATCATGTTTGGGACAATTATCCATATCCTAAGTTTAATAAGCCGTGGTATCTTTCGACTGATAAAATTGTAGCCATTTCTAAAGTTACTCATGATATAATAAAAACCGTTTCACCAGATACAGATACTGAGTATCTGCCCCACGCAATAGACTCAGAATTTTATAAAAGGTTTGACGACGATGCTCGCGCCGGCATAAAAAAGGAAAATTTTCCTGCATGGGAAGAAGACCGTTTTCTCTTTTTTTGGAACAATAGGAATGCTAGAAGGAAGCTTAGTGGTACCGTCCTATGGTGGTTTAAGGAATTTTTAGATGAAGTGGGTCATGATAAGGCATCCCTGTTGATGCATACAGACCCGCTGGATCCAAATGGCCAAAATTTAAATTCCATTATGTCTGAACTGGACTTAGTTAACGGGGAAGTACTTATTTCAAACACAAAATTGCCCATGGAATCGATGAGCGCCATATACAATATGGCGGATTGTACGATTAATATATCAGATGCCGAAGGCTTTGGTTTATCAACTTTAGAGTCTTTGGCCTGTGGCACGCCGATTGTTGTTAATATGACGGGCGGCTTACAAGAACAGGTAACAGATGGCAAAAATTGGTTTGGTATTGGGATTGAACCCAGATCTAAATCCGTTGTTGGTAGTCAACAAGTTCCTTTTATTTATGAAGACCGTATACTTAAAGAGGACTTCATCGCCGCCTTAAAAGAAATATATAACACCCCTAAAGAAAAATTAGATGAAATGGGCGCCCTTGGCATTAAGCATGTAGAAAAAAATTATAATTTCGAAAATTATACTAGCCGATGGGTGGAGCTACTGCTTGAAGCTCATGAAAAATATGGTTCTTGGGAAAATAGAAAAGAATATAAATCTTGGGAATGTTTAGAGGTATAAAATGAAAAAAGTATTATTACGCGGCCCAATTTTAACTCAATCAGGTTATGGTGAGCATGCCCGCTTTTTGTGGCGCGCCCTCCAGATGTTTCCAGAAAGATATGAGGTATTTGTTGAGCCACTTAACTGGGGTCAAACCAGTTGGCTGTGGGAAAACGATGAAGAAAGAAGGCAAATTGATGAATCCATTGCTCGATGCATGGTATTTCGACAACAAAAAGGCAATTTTGATATAGCCTTTCTGGTGACTATTCCGAATGAATGGGAAAAACTAGCACCAATCAATATTGGAGTAACGGCTGGAATCGAAACTACTAAAGTAGCCCCAGAGTGGATATGGAAGGCCAACACGACTGTTGATAAAATTATTGTTCCTTCAAAATTTAGCAAAGAGGTCTTTGAAAACACTGTTTACCCGGTTCAAGATCGGCAGACTGGCCAAAACACTGTTTTAAAATTGTCCGTTCCTGTTGAAGCTGTACATTACCCAGTTAAAGAATTTGAAGAAGTTGATTTAGGCCTCGATCTTAAAACCGACTTTAATTTTTTGTGTGTTGCACAATGGGGCCCCCGCAAAAACATAGGAGAAACTATTAAATGGTTTCTGGAGGAATTCAAGGATGACAACGTTGGGCTGGTATTAAAAACCTCAAAGGCAAGAAATTCTACCATTGACAAGATGCTTGTAGAAAAAGAAATAAAAGAAATACTAAGTGAATTTGAGGATGCTGATAGAAAGTGTAAAATTTATCTTTTACATGGCTATATGAATAATGATGAATTACACTCTCTCTATGTACACCCAAAAATTAAAGCTATCGTCAATTTTGGCCACGGTGAAGGCTTCGGCCTCCCACTTTTTGAAGCCGCCTATTGTGAAATGCCGGTTATAGCTCATGATTTCGGCGGACAAAAAGATTTCTTATTCGCTCCTAAAAAAGGCAAGAGTAACAATAAAAAGCTGCGCTCTTTCTTTTCAAACGTGGTTTATGAAACTCGACCTGTACAAAAAAGCGCTGTGTGGAGTGGTGTGATCCAGTCAGACAGTGAATGGGCCTATGTTAATGAACAAGCCGCGAAGATGGCCCTGCGCGAAACATATGAAAATTATTCCCTCCACAAAGGAAAGGCTAAAAAGTTAAAAAAGTGGATTTTAGAAAATTTTAATAGTGACGAACAACATAAAAAGTTTGTCATCGCTAGCGGCATACATCAGGAAATTGATAAAGAAATAGAAGCGTTGTTTAATGAACTGGAAATATGATAATAATTGTAGCAGACCTGTTTGCTGAGCATTATACGGGCGGCGCCGAATTAACTACCGAATCATTAATTGAAAATAGCCTAACCCCCCTTATTAAGATTAATTCCAGCCAGCTAACGAGTGCTTTAATTCACCAACTAAAGGACGAAAAATGGCTTTTTGGTAATATTGCTGGAGTTTCAGATGTTTTATTGTTGGAAGCTGTTAAAAATTTATCACACTATTCAGTAATTGAGTTCGATTATAAATACTGTAAATATAGATCTTCACACAAACACATATATCATGAAGGCGCTTGTGAATGCCAAACGACACATCATGCTAAATTGTTTTCTGTATTTTTATCTAAAGCAAAAAACACTTTTTGGATGTCTGAAAAACAGAGGAATGAGTATATTCGTCTTTTTCCGTTTTTACAAAAAGCAAATAATATAGTTTTAAATTCGCCGTTTTCCGAAGAAGACATTCATTATATTTTATCTTTAGACACATCTAAAAAGAATAATAAGTTTTTAATTCTTAATTCCAATTCGTGGATTAAGGGTACAAAAGATTGCATTGAATATGCAAAACAGCACAACTTGGAATATGAGTTGGTTCAGGGCTTGGCTCACAACGAGCTTTTAGAAAAATTGGCCCAATCCAGAGGTTTAATCTTTTTATCCAAAGGGCTAGACACTTGCCCAAGAATAGTAATAGAGGCAAAACTACTTGGTTGTGAGCTAATTTTAAACGATCATGTACAGCATAAAGATGATAAGTGGTTTGCCGGCGATATCATAGGCCACATGAGAGAGAGAAAAAAGATTTTCTTTGAAAAGTTCTTAGACCTTGAACTAACTGAACAAAAATATGATGAAAATATAAAGTTTCACTTTGTTGTGCCTTGTTACAATGCGGAGCAGTGGATTTCTAAAACAATTCACAGCATAAAGTTGCAGTCAAATACAAACTATACAGCAACTATAATTGATGATGTTTCTACAGATAAAACATACGACGTTGCTCTTAAATCAGCGAACAACAAAATTAAGATTATTAAAAATCAAGATAAAAAGTATGCATTAAAAAACATCTCCACGGCCATAGAAGTCATACAACCAGACGACGAAGACGTTATAATTGTTCTTGATGGCGATGATTGGTTACCATCGTCACACGTTTTGAATTATTTAACAAAAACATATAATGAAAAGCAGTCTCTTCTAACTTATGGGAGCTATGAAGAGTTCCCTACTGGAAGAAGAGGGGTGGAGCCTTCTCGGTATCCAGCCGATATTATTGAAAAGAATGAGTTCCGAAAAGACAAGTGGCGAGCATCTCACCTTAGAACATTTAAGTACAAATTGTGGAAACAAATAGACCAAAAAGATTTTTTGGACGAAAATGGCGAATACTATAAGATGTCCTATGATCAGGCAATGATGTTGCCGATGTTGGAAATGGCGGGTGATCGTGTGTGTTATGTCCCAGACGTTTTACATGTATATAATAGGTCCAATCCATTAAATGTGGACAAAATAAAGCAGCAAGAACAATTTCTCACAATGCATAGAATAAGAAAAAAGAAAAAATACAAGAGGCTTGTTTTTGAAAATTAGATTTGAAAATGTAAATTTTAATAGTAGGTCGGGCCCCAACTCTTTTGGACAAAAACTATCAAAATATTTGCTTAAACAGGGCCATGAGATAGTCGCCAATCATTATGATGCGGCTCTTTGTTTTATAGAAGATAGGTCTGGATTGCCTTCTCACAATCTTTACCAGCGCCTAGATGGGATATATTTTAATACTGATTTTGATTATAATCAACAAAATTCCAACATATTAAAAACATATAAAAAGGCTCAAGGCATAATATTTCAATCAGAATTTAGTAAAAAATTAGTTTCTACTTTTTTTGGGACACATAAAAATTCTACTGTTGTGCACAATGGTGCGGACACCGCTTTAATAAACGCTACAGCACCGATTCAAAATCAAATTTTAGATAAATATGAAAATATTTGGGCCTGCGCTTCTTCTTGGCGGCCTCACAAAAGGCTTAAAGACAACATAAGATATTTTTTAGAACATAAAAATAAAAATGATTGTCTGGTCATCGCGGGTAACCCAGATTACCACTTTAAAGATCCGAATATATTTTATGTTGGAGACATAACTTATGAAAAGCTTTTAGCCCTCTATAAGCGTAGTAAACATTTTATTCATTTAGGCTGGTTGGATAATTGCCCTAATGTGGTAGTAGATGCCCGAGCCGCTGGGTGCAACATAATTTGCTCTTCGGACGGCGGAACACAAGAAATTGCCGGCCCCGGAGCTATTGTAATAAAAGAAAATTGGGATTTCAAGCCTACTAAACTTTATAAACCACCTAGTCTTGATTTTGGAAATCAAATTAAAAACACTTACGACTCCTGCTATAATATGAGGAGCGTAGCAGAGAAATATGTTCAGTTTATGGGAAAAAAATGAAGTTGTATTATTATGATTTTGGTCTTTACCGTGGGATTGAATTGGGCTGGATGGCCGATCGAATATTACCCTCTTTGGGAATAAAAAATTATCACATTTATGGTTTTGAAGCTTGCAAAAGCTATGCTGAAAATTTAAAACATAAATATAGTAAGAACGACCAAGTAACAATTATACACAAGGCCGTTGTAGATGTGCCACAAACAGTTAAATTATATTACGCTCCCAACGCTGTGGGGCACTCAATTTATGCCACCAAAAACAACGTATCAAGCCAATATGAAGAGGTAGAGGGTGTTGTTTTTTCGGATTGGGCAAAAGAAAATATTCCCGATTTCGAAACGTCATTTAACATTATCAAGGTTAATATTGAAGGCGCCGAGTGGCCCTTGTTCAACGACATAGTAAACAATGATTTGAACAAATATATTAAGATTTATTGCGGCGCCGGCCACGATGTAGAAAAAATAGGCGAGCTAAAGGACAAGGTAGAAGAGTACTATAAGCTACTCAAAGATAATGATATCCACCTTCATCGTTTTACGGAATGGAAGCCTCATTTAAACGCCGATTTGCGCGCCTTAATAATGCAAGAATCAAAAAAGATTATTGAGAATAAGAAGGGATAGGGCTTATTAAATGCAACAACCTGTGATTTGGGATTCGTGGCAAGAACACTTTGACACCAGCGAACAAACTAAAAAAAATGTTGATCTTGTGGGTAATTTTCAAGATACTATAGTGCCCTCCATATATAATAAAATATGGAATGATGTTAGTTTGGAAGTACAAAAAAATAAAGCTAAAAGGCACCGCTTACCACCGCAGGAAACCGAACAGTGCTTAAAGCAGCTATGTAAAAGGCCCTATTATTTAGTTTCCATAGCGGAAAAATTTGATGTAAAGAATATCGCCGAGGTTGGCACTGCACAAGGCTTACAGTTTTTTTCATTTGCAGAATATGCATCAAAGAACAATGGCCATGTTTGGAGTTGTGACATTCAAGATGTGAGAAACAAAGAATATACTCAAAAATATAATCAATGCGCCACTTATTGTCCCGGTGATAGTAAAAAAATGGCTGAGAATATTCCCTCTGATGAGAAAATTGATATGTTTTATATAGACGGGGCCCACGATTATGGCTCTGTTGTTAGAGACGTGGTTAATCTAAGAAAGGCTCAGTCGGAAAATCCCATATGGGTCTTTGACGATTTTGATAAAAGATTTGGCTGTTATTACGATATACAGAGGTTATGTAAAATGAAAAAAACATTTAAAATTTATAGAGTGGGCAACGCCGCTAGCGGCAACCCCAATCATCAAGTTATAATTTTTGGAAAATTGTAGGGAGGCAATCGTGCTAGAAAAATTAAATTTTGATTCTTTTGAGTTTAATAGCAGAAAACAGGTCTTAATAGGGGTTGACGCCACAAGCAATTTTGTTATTAAAATTGAGATTATCCATAACCCGAACAAGACCAATAACATAAAAGAAGAATACGAAATACTTAAATATTTAAATGAGAGGGGAAGTAAAACTTGCCCCACAGTTTATGAGCTTGGGACTATTACAAAGGACCAGATTTATTCAAAAGTGACAGAAAGGGCAATTCTAGATTCGATAAACAAAACAGAATTTCACTATATAATCCAACAATATATTCCCGACAATGGGAGATTTAGTCTAGCTGACATCATGCTCACAGTGTTGGAGCAAAGAAAATTGGGAGTTTATCAAGGAGATGTGAAGCCTGCCAATATTAGGCTCAACCCAGAAAATAGCGTTTGTTATTTTATTGATTATGACCAAGCCATCCGCCTAGCAAAAGATGAGATAGCGATGGATAATTTTGAATTTTTTAAGTTTTGTTCTGCATATGATAAAAAGAAATATGGAATTGGCAATTGGATGAGGCACTTCCCACAATACACTAAAAATGATTTAATACCCGTTTTCCACAATAGGGCGATTGACCTAAAAGAAACTACTATTTTTAACGTGCAAAAGACAACGAATTCGCTAAGTGGGATATATCACTCTATTGACGAGAAGGACATTTTTATACATGGCTCCCGAACAGTAGAGGCCAGAACTGATTTGCTTAATAAGGTTGAATTTAAGGCCGGAGAAAGAGTCTTAGACGTTGGATGTAATGCAGGCCTTCTTAGTGTATATTTACACGACCGCGGCTGTAACACCACGGGCGTAGACAACGATTCACACATTGTGATTGCATCTAAAATAATTGCTAATATTTTAGGGAAGAACATTGAGTATTTCCATCTAGATTTAGATGATACTGAAAAAGTATCGGAATATGATACAATAATGTTATTTTCAGTTTTGCACCACACGAGACGCCCAATTGAGAATGCAAAAAAACTTATAGAGTCGTGCTCCAGAATAATTTTGGAGACGCGCCTTTTTGAAAGAGGAAAACAACCAGTTGGAGATCGTTGGGAGGACACTACTCAATGGGCCTTTGAAGATCTAAACGAATTGGTTTCTTTTTGTGAAAAAACTTTTGAAGGCTTTAAATTAAAGGCCAACTTGGGCAAATCTGATAAAAACAGATACATGCTGGAATTTGTTAAATAGGAGAAACAACATGGACAGTTTATTAACTATAGCGACCAAACACAAAACGGACAAGGTTCAAAATGGCTATATCCCCCATTATGAAAAGTTTTTTGAACCATTAAGACATAAGAAATTAAATATTTTAGAAATTGGAGTTAAGCGGGCTACCGATTATACAGAACATGGGATAGACATCGTCACACCCGGCGCCTGCTCTCTTAAAGCATGGAAGGAATATTTTCCCAATTCCAATATTTATGGCATAGATATTGATCCTAAAAATAAGGAATATGAAGAAGAAAGAGTAGAAATATTTATTGGGAATCAGGCTGATGAAAAATTTTTGGAAAGCGTGGTGGAAAAGGTTGGAAAGTTTGATATTATTATTGATGATGGCAGCCATGTTAATAAGTTTACTCTAGCCTCATATAAAGGTTTGTGGCCCGCACTTAACTCTAAAGGGCTGTATATTATAGAAGATTTGGGCTGCGGCTACATAGACTTGGATAGTCAAAACGTTAGAGGGAAATCAGAAATGAATTTATATTGGTTTGGGATGCACCTTCTTCCCAAGGAAGTGTCTTATAAAAATTCGCGAGCGGATATGTTAAGATTCTTCCAAGAAAAAATGACTAGAATGGATTTGGGGTCAAGTGAGCGCTGGCGCAAAAAATTCGATCTTGAAAAACCGGATGTTTATAATATGTCTTTTTATAATAATTTGTGTTTTATGACAAAAGTATGATAAGAAGCAACACACGGGAGAGGCCATAAAAAATGAAGCGCTTACCAGATCAAACACAACTGAAAACAAAAAATTTTTGGAATGAAAATGCTAAAAAATTTGGTAGGGATTTTAATGGATATAGTACGTGGTCAACCGTCAGGAGATTTCAGGCACTTGCGAATAAAGTTAACAAAAATACCAGAGTGGCTGAATTGTTCAGCGGCGCTGGCAATTTTGAATTATATTATGGGCCGTTCAATTTTTATTTAGCCTGTGATTTTGCAGAGGTTCCTCTTTCTTATACCCGCGCAGATAGGGTAGTCTCTTATGATATTTTGAAAAATCCAGAAGTGGCTTTAAACGCGTGCAAGGAAGAAAACATAGATTGGATTGTGTTGTGTGGGGGATTTATGATGCGCCACATAACTGAAAAAATTAATCCTACTGATTTTATGATAAAATGTTTGGCCGTGGCTAAAAGAGGAGTGATTGCAAATTTTGTGTCTGATCATATAGAAGACTGGGAGCCTCATATGTATGCGATGCATCCTTTAGACATACTAAAGCCCCTCATATCCTACCGACCAAGTCTAGATCAATCATACTTACCACACGAATTCCTAGTGAGCATTGAACACCCCCGCCGCGATTGGAAGTAGTGATGTCAAAAAAGAAAAAAGAGATCTTATGCAAATAATTAACAATATAATCGCCAAGCCCTCTACACCTATTGTGGGGTCTGTTGCAATGTATTATAAAACAGAGCCGCTTTATACAGATGTTAATAGGTACACACATACAAACAATTGGGAAATATTAGAGGCAATAAAGATAATAACGAAATTAGGATTTTCGCTTGATTTAATTGATAGAAATTGCCATAATTGGAATCCGACAAAAAAATATGATATTTTTTTAGGATTGGGTGTTGGCAACGCAGGAAGAAATTTTGCTCGGTATTCTAAAATTTCACAAGCGCCGAAAAAAGTACTTTTAGCAATGGGACCAGCAACGTGGGATGAAAAAGTTTTAAAAAGATATAAAATGTTTCATGATAGAACGGGACAATACGCGCCCCCTATGCGTTTGCAGGGCCTTACTAGCGGCCAACTTGGTGAAATTTTCGACGCGACAGATTTTATTTTTAATATAGGCGAAAAAGACACGCCGGCTTATAATAGTTTTGCTGATCTGGACAAGCCAGTATTAAATTTTTATCCCTCTATCTCGCCAAAAGTTAAATTTGATGAGCGTTGGCTTGAATCTAGGGAAATAAATTCTTTTCTATGTTTTACTGGGAATGGTTTTATTTGTAAAGGTGTGGACCTCGTAGTGGAGGCGTTTTTGAAAGCCCCCGATAAAGAATTACACATCTGCGGCCCAGCCTCAGAAAAAGCCTTTTTTGAGCATTATGGAAATGTTATTAACAACTCTCCCAATATCAAGTATCATGGTTTTATTGAGCCCGGAGGGGCTCGGTTTAACGAGTTGGCCGCAAAATGTTCATTTGTTGTTTTTCATTCTGCTGCGGAGGGATGCTGCACTTCGGTCGCCACCGCTATTAAGGCGGGGCTTATCCCAATTATTAATGAGTGGACAGGCATCAACATTGTGGACGAAGGGTATATTTTAAGCGAGGAAGGGGATCTAATTAAGAATATTGTTGAGGCCGTCGATACAGCTAGCAATATTACAAAAAAAGAATATGAAAAATTGGTTTCTAAAATCTTAAACAAGGCTACTATTTTTTCTCAAGATTCTTTTATAAAAAGCTACACAAAGGCGATTTCTTATGTTATACAAAATTAAAAAAAGGAGAAAATAATGGGAGATATTACATCAACAAAGGCAGACAATAGTGGGGTAATTGTGAGAACCATCTGCGAAGTTCACAGAGAAATTTACAGAGAAGTTCATAGTTTATATCATGATAAAAAAATTGATAAGAAGGAGTGTGAATCTGTTACGGCCAAGCTGGAAGAGGCTTTTAATTATGCCAAGAAGATGAACAACAAGCTCAGGCAATACAAGTATAATTATGACGATGGCTGGTGGGATGCACACAGGCTAGACGGCGGCGAACTCTGGGAGCTTGACCGACTGCAGAAAGAAATTGATAAAAGGCGAAATAGTGAATCACCCGAATGAAAATTGTTTTCAATACAAACTCTCCTACTGCTGCAGCTTCACTGTTTTATCAACAGGCATTTCAAGATATTGGGCAAATAGATTTTTATAACAGCAATTTCGCGGCCTATGATGTTGCTCTTTTTATGACATATGATTACGCTGTTGTAGAGGAGGTAAAAAAGCGGCACCCACATCTCAAAATCGGAATAATAGACCCGCGCGCCCCAGCAATATTAAGCGCCACCCCCCATTGTGATTTTCTCATTGTGGACGGGGTAGAAATGGAAGATTATTGGAGAATCGCCCAGAAACCTATTTTTCGATATGTTGAATATCCTCGTTTTTCTTTAGACAAGCAAGCAACCAAAGCCATTCAGGACTTTAAACTAAGGCTGACGCAGAAAAATCCGGATAAAATCTATATAGGCTATCATGGAAACTCTCATCATCTTATGGAGGGGGCAAAAACTCTTTGTCCTGCGCTTACAGGGTTGGGTAAAAAATATAACATAGAGCTTCTTTTGATGCACAATAATCCTCCACCCCAATTTGAAAACCAGTATAAACAATCTCTACCTACCGGGTTTAAGTCAACGTGTGTTCCGTGGAGCATGGAAAATTATAAAAGATTCTTAGGCGTAGCCGATATTGGGATTGTTCCCAACAATTTAGGGCTTAGCCCCAAAGAGCCATCCACAACAGGCGACCCAAATACTGATTATTGTTTAAGTTTTAAGATGACTTCCAACCCGGGCCGCTTTATTGTCTTTGGCCTTTTGGGAATTCCGGTAGTGGCAGATTTTTACCCTTCCTCGTTGCAGTATTTGCAAAATGGATGTGGTTTCGTAGCCCACTCTCAGGCTGGGTGGTATCATTGTTTAGAAAAATTAATTATTTCTAGCACCCTACGGAAAGAAATGGGCAACAAACTGCAAAGTTTGGTGCAAAAAGAATTTGATTTTAAAGTACAAAATGAAAAATTGATTTGCTTTCTTGAAACAATAGTGTAATAATAAAAGAGAACCACGGAGGCACTATGTCAGGAAAGACAGTTTTAATTACGGGGGCTACTGGCTTTCTTGGAAGAAAGCTGGTAAGCGTATTTATTAATAGGGGCTATAGCATTGTGGCCACCGGATACTCTGAAACGGGAATTAAAGAATTCGAAAGGGCGATGGGAAAAGATATCCCTTTGTATGCAGTCGACATTGGTTCGCACTATTCTATGATAAAGAATATTATTAATAAACACTCGGTAGACTACATCATCCATGCAGCCGCCTTAAAGCATGTGGGCATATGTGAAGATAACCCCTCACGAGCCATTCAGACGAACATTGTTGGCTCTCAAAACATTATTAAAGCCGCAATAGAGTGTGGAGTTGAAAATGCTATAGCTATTAGTACTGACAAATCCATTAAGCCTTTGTGCACATATGGCATGACTAAAAAGCTAATGGAGGAAATGTTTTTAGAGAACGGCTTCGGAGTTTTTCAGGGCGTTAATTTTCTTTTTTCCTGTGAAAGTGTTTTAGACATATGGGATAAATTAAGGGTTGTATCCAAGCCCCTTTTAGTTAATTTAGAGGCTGTTCGATATTTTTCTACCATAGACGATGTGTGTAATACTGTTGTATCTTCTATTGACGCTAAAAAAAGGTTTTCTGTGGGGGAGTGTTACAAAATTAGTATTTCCAATTTGCAGAAAGCGTTTTCAGAATATCATAATTATTGGAATGTTAATAAATATGCGCCGCTGGCCATTGAGAAGGTGGAGGAAGAATTGCCCTTGAAAAATATAAAAATAAAAGAGCCTTCCGTCAAAGAGGCCATGGCCTTGTTCGCTCAACACTATGGGGCAAATAAGTGAATGTTTTAGCAATTGCCGGCCACGCTGATGATATAGAATTGGGCCTAGGGGGCACGATTGCCAAGCATACCAAACAGGGAGATACGGTTTATGCGCTTATCATTACTCCTAGCGGCTATAAATCATATGATGGAACTGTTATTAGAGAAGAGGCCGTCGCCCACGACGAAGCTGAAAGGGGCGCTAAAATATTGGGTATCCGTCAAATATTTTGGTTTTCATATGAAACTAAGCGCGTAGAATATAATGTTGATTTAATCGAGGATATTAATCGCCTGATAGACAATTTACCTTCGCGGCCTGATATAATTTATACTCATTGGTCAGGCGACATTAATCAAGACCATTCGGCTATTGGAAAAGCGACGTTGGTAGCTGCAAGAAACATTCCTCGTATTTTAATGTACCGAAGCAATTGGTATAAATCGGACCAAGTGTTTAATGGTAACTTTTATGTAGATATAAGTGAATATATCGAAACAAAGATTACCTCCATCAAAGCCCACCAATCAGAAATTGAAAAAAGGGGTGATATTTGGATAGAATTTATTAAAAACGAGAATAGGAATTGTGGTATTATGCTTGGAGTGAATTATGCAGAACCTTTTGAAGTAATTAAGTGGATGGCATAAATGAGAGTGGCAATCCACCAGCCCGAGCACTTTCCTTATATGGGCTTTTTTCAGAAGATGTCTGCGGCAGACTTATTTATAGTCTTGGATAGTGTAAAATTTAGAAAGAACTACTTTCAAAATCGAAATAAAATAAAGACATTGGCCGGGAAAGATGAGTGGATTACAGTACCTGTAGAAAAAAGAGCTTCGTCTAAAAAAATTAAAGACGTTTTGGTGTCTTCAAATCCTACATGGAGAAAAAAAATAGTAAAAAATATAAGTCAAAACCTTAAATTTGACGCATCTGAAATTTATGCTCATGATAAATTATTAGATATTAATATGAGTAGTATTCGGTGGGCGATGGACAAGATGGGAATTACAACAAAGCTTGTTTTTGCCAGCGACTATGAGGTTGGGGGCAATAAAACACTGTTGTTGGTAAATTTGCTTCGTTCGGTTAATGCAACAAAGTATGTTAGTGGCCCCCTCGGCAGAGAATATTTAGACTTATCATTATTTGGTGGTATCGATGTGGAATTTTTTGAACCAAAAGTAGAAAATCACTATTCTTGTTTATATAATTTATCATAAAGGAGTGACTGGCACATGCAAAAGATTTTAATAACAGGTGGTTCGGGCATGGTGGGTTTTGCGTTCAAGCGTATTCTTCCTGACGCAGAGTATCCCGGCAGAGTTAATTTTTCTAGCGATGGCTCTGCTTATATTTTCGGAACTCGTTTAAAAAACAAAAATATTATCCACCTAGCTGCAAAAGTTGGCGGCATAAAAGCAAATATGGATGAAATAGCAGACTTTTACACAGAGAATTCTACGTTGAATCAACGAATGCTTCATGCCGCACACAAAGGTGGTGCAAATAAAGTTATTTCTTTGCTCTCTACTTGTGTTTACCCAGACGCCCCTTACATAACTTACCCCCTTACAGAAGAACAATTACACCTTGGACCCCCGCACCCATCCAATTTTGGGTACGCCTATGCTAAAAGAATGGTAGATGTCATGTCCCGGGCTTATCGCCAACAGTATGGCTGCAATTTTATTACGGCGATTCCAAATAATCTTTATGGCGAAAATGACAATTTTGATTTAGAAAATAGTCACGTCATTCCGGCACTTATGAGAAAAATATGGGAGGCAAAAATAAATAAAAAGCCATCTGTAGAGTGTTGGGGAGATGGCTCTCCACTGCGTGAATTTACTTATTCGGAGGATATCATACATATCCTTTTATTTCTTTTAGAAAATTATGACGATCCAACTCCAATTAATATTGGCAATACTGAGGAATATTCAATTAAAGAGGTGGTAGAGTTGCTTTGTGATTTTTTGGAGTATGATGGAGATGTTGTTTGGAATGTTGAAAAACCGGCCGGCCAGCATAGAAAGCCGAGCAGTAATAAAAAATTATTAGAACTTGGTTGGAAAAAAGAAGACTATACACCATTGCGACAAGGTTTAAAAAAAGTATGCGAGTGGTTTAAAATAAATTATCCAAATGTTAGGGGTATTAATTGAAAACGGCGCTTGTTAGCGGAATTACTGGCCAAGATGGTTCTTATTTAGCAGAACTTTTGCTTCATAGGGGTTACTTTGTGGTTGGTCTTAAGCGGAGATCCTCTGTTATTTGCACAGAACGCATTGATCACATATATGATCATAAGAATTTTAGAATGGAATATTGGGATCTTAATGATCCCGGTGCGACTTATCGTTTGTTATTACAATATAAGCCCGATGAATTTTACAATTTAGCAGCCCAGTCACACGTCCGTGTCTCTTTTGATGTCCCCGAAGATACTATTAATGGTATTGTTTTAGGTACTACTCGTATTTTAGAGGCAATTCGATATGTGGCGCCCACTTGTCGGTTTTATCAAGCTAGCTCGTCAGAAATGTTCGGAGATAATCCAAATATCCCCGCAGCCGGCTTTAATGAAAACTCGCGGCTGTTGCCAGCATCTCCCTACGCATGCGCCAAAGTGTTTGCTCACAATTTAGTAAGGAATTATCGCGTCTCATATGGCTTGCATGTTAGCAGCGGCATTCTGTTTAATCATGAATCTCCTCGCAGGGGTGAGACCTTCGTAACAAGAAAAATAACCATTGGGGCAGCCAATATTCGTTTAGGAAATCAAAAAATTATAGAACTCGGAAATTTAGAAGCAAAAAGAGATTGGGGCCACGCAGAAGATTATGTGAAGGCCATGTATTTAATGTTACAACAAGAAGCGCCAGATGATTATGTTATTGCAACGGGCAAAACACACACTGTAAAAGAATTTTTAGAGACGGTGTGGGAGATAGCAAATCTTGGAGATTTAAGTGCCCATTTAAGATTTAATGAAAAATATCTTAGGCCGCAAGAGGTGCCTTGTTTGCTGGGTGATAATACAAAGGCTAAAAATGTTTTAAAATGGAATCCGAAATATAATTTTTACACTTTGGCAAAAAACATGTATAATAATGATTATAATAGAATTATAAAGGAAAAAAGAGGAAAATAATGAGCAGATGTTTAGTTACGGGTCATAGGGGTTATATAGGCACTAAGCTTTTTAAGAGATTAAAAGAGCTTGGACACGAAGTGTTGGGAATTGACATTCAAGAGGGGCATGATATCAATAGTGATCTTTTTCACGGCCTTGATAAAAAATCATTTCACCCTCTTTATTATAAGTTTAAACCTGAATACATTTTTCATTTAGCTTATATTCCGAGAGTATTTTATAGTGTTGAGAACCCGGTAGAAACCACCCAAAACAATGTTTTGGTTACCACAAATGTGCTTAATTTTGCTAAAGCTGTCGACGCCCATCGCGTGATTTTTTCAAGTTCTTCATCCGTACTGGGCGATGGCGAAGGCCCCCTTAGCCCGTATGCCCTTCAAAAGCTTTACGCTGAAATGGAGTGTAGGCTCTGGTCTAAAATTTATGGATTGGACACGGTCTCTTTGCGTTATTTTAATGTGTATTCTGAAGATCAACAAGCAGAAACTGCATACGCAACGGCTATAGCTAATTGGATGCACCACATTAAAAGCGGGAAGGCTCCATTTATAAATGGGGATGGCCACCAGCGAAGAGACATGCTTCATGTTGATGACGTAATATCGGCGAATATTTTTGCCATGGAGCACGAAGGCGTCTTTCGCGGCAACGTTTATGATGTTGGTACCGGGACTAATATTTCGTTAAATGAAGTAATTGATATTGTGCATTCATATTTCCCCGCAGTTGAATTTGAAAATAGGCCACCTCGGAAAGGAGATGTTTTATTAACAAAGGCTAACACCCTCCCCTTAAAAAAATTGGGTTGGCACGCTAATATTTCTATTGAAGAGGGAATTAAAAATTGTTTTGGGGAATTATATGCACACATGTGCGGAAAAGGCCGAAGCGCATTGAGGAATCAAAACTATATTCAACGAAATTGACATCAAAAGTGGACAAAAACCACTAATTAACAATTAACTATTTAAAAAAGGAGAAAAAATGGCCAAGGAAATGAAATTATCTGAACAAGCAATGGGTGCCGTCATGATGGCACTTCAAAAGTCTTTATTGGAGGAGAGCGATATCGTTCCCGTCCTTAAAGGCTTTAAATTTAAGTGTAACGAGGAACACAGCCTCTTTGTTCTTAACCCGCCGCTTGTTAAATTTGGCGTTGAAGCCGTACCGGCTGAAGATGCCCAAGTATAAATACCGCTGTAACGTATGTCATGAAGAGTGGAATGCGTGGCACCAAATAGACGAGGATTCGCCGGCGTGTAGTTGCGGAGAGCGCTCTAAATTGCAGCGGTTGCCACCTATTTTTACCAGAACCAAAACACAACATACAGAAAAAAAGGTTGGTGATATCACTACCGACCATATTGAAGAAGCAAGAAGGGACTTAAAAGCCCAGAAGGTGGAAGCAACAAAGGAGGAGCTTGATTAATGGAAACTATATTGGCCTTAATAACACTACTTTCTTTAGTAACTGCGGCAGGAGTCGGATATTTTTGTTATAAATTGCTTCAAAAAGTAATACATATGAACGAAAATATTGATCTTTTGCTTGCCACTATCGAAGGCTTTTATAAACATCTAGAACATTTTAATTCCATTGAATCTTATAGTAATGAACCCACAGTATTAAACTTAATGACACACAGTAGAGATGTATTGTCGGATATAGAAGATTTTATGGACCAATTAGACATTCAAATAAATGAAGAAAACCCGGAAGAAGAAAAATAAAAATTATTATTTTACACAAGACCATGAAAATGCAATAATTTTGTACACTAAAAGCTCTGATTTGAGAGAAAAGACCAAATTATATGAAACTTATATAGGTCCAGCTTTTAGCGAAATGGTAGATAAAATAGTTTATACCTATAAGTTTACCAATCTCCCCAACGTTGATTGCCTTCGGGATGAGTGTAAATTTTGGTTAACCACTATTTTGGAAAAGTATGATCCCAACAGGGGATCAAAGGCCTTTTCTTATTTTAGCGTTATAACAAAAAATTGGTTTATCCAAAAAACCAAAAAAAATGCGAAGAATCTTCGTCGACATATCAATATTGGCGATCTCCATGGAGAAATGGAACAAAAATATTGTGTTGAAACAAACCCCTATGAGAAAGATAGAGAGCAACAAGAGTTTTGGGGTATATTAATGACGAATCTGGATGCGTGGCTCATCAAAGAACAGGCACGCAATCCCACCTCTAATGATACCCGCGTTCTTTTAGCCATTCAGGGCCTCTTATCCAACCCTGATGACTTAGAAATACTTAATAAAAAGGCCATTTATCTCTATTTGCGCGAGATAACAGGCCTTACAACCAAGCAAATTGCCACAAGTTTAAAAAAATATCGCGATAGATATAAGGTTTTTAAAGACGATTGGAATAATGGGGAATATTAATTTCCCATTGGGCTAATTACCACATGGACAAACAAGAACTCTTAGAAGAAAGCATTGCTAACGTAACCAAAGACCGACAATTAACCCTAGATCTCTTAAACGAGTTGAGGCAAGAGATCAAAAGTGGGGAAACTACCCATGGTAGGTCGGGGAATGTCGCTGCTAAGTACGTAGAAACGCTACAACGGTCGAACGAACAGCTTGTTAAGTTGATTAATCTAATTCAAAGAGACCAAACGGGGGAATACGTTACAACCTTGAATGATAAAGAGGCTGAAAACATTTTTGAGCTTATTCAGGCTGGGGAAAATTGATGACATCCAAAAAAACACACAAATATACCATATCTCCCGGGACTTCTATGCAGGCTATTTTGGAATTCCAAATTGCCGAGATGCAAAAAAACACCAATGCTGAAAGGCCCGGCAAATACGTCGCCCACATCATCAAAACTCTAAAAATGCCCGTAGGGCCAGATTATATACCAGCTTTTGATCCATTTTGGTCAACAACTGATGATGATGTTCGTTTTACAAACTATGGAGCCATATCTGACACCGTGAAAAGCAGAGAAACTGCGATTGTTACGTGCCCTCCCGTCTTTTTAAACATATTTGCCGCAGAAGGACGAAGGAAAAATTTTAATAACTCTTTTCTTTTAAGGGTTCCTTATGCTCCTGATGACAAATTGGCAGAGGGTAAACAAATTGAAGTGGCGTTTGGCAACACACGCGGCTTTACGAACCCCAAAGTGGTTAAAAAGGTTGCCCCAAAGGCCTCTCCTGTTCCAGTCCCCAAGACCAAGACCGGCGCCACACTAAATATAGACAAAAAGGGTCATTGTGGGGATCCAAAAACCCCCGGGAACCCCAAAATGGGGCCCAATGGTAAATGTGTTTGCAGCGGAGCCCATAAATGGGATGATAAAGCCAAAAAGTGCTGTAAAGAGTAGGTAAAAGATGGCCGAATGCCCCAAAAACCCAAATGAGCGACAAAACATAAGATCGCCGGGCCGTAATTGGTCGCAAAGCCCGGATCGGGTCGTAATTGGGGCCCCAAACAGCTCTGCGGCTATTGTAATAGACAAAAATGATCAAAAAAACGCGAAAGGCAAATACATGTATGCGGGAAAGAATGCCCGCATTAACCTTTTGGTGGGCGTACAAGGCCCAGATTGGAACGAATCAAGAGAAATAAAAGAAATCGATTACTCTAAAACGCCCGCGGGCCTCGTAATCGCCGAACGAAGCACCCCTCTCACCATCTTTAATCAGGATGCTGAAGGCGAACCGACCAAAAAGATACTTGCGATACCACGCCCGGGGATGGGCCCATCGCGCCAAGCAACTGCAGAAGCGATAAATAGTGGAGAACCATCTGCGACTTTGTGGGGCGGAACAGTTAATGTCATCGCCTCCTCTGGAGGTTTCACAGTATATACAAAGCCTTTCGTAGATTATGTGAAAGCAACCGAAATGGTGAAAGCTAAATCAAAGGGAAACATTGGAGTTGCGCTGGTTCATGCCAATGCAGCGGATAAATTGGAGCCGATGGTTAAAGGAAATAAATTAGACGCCGCTTTAGGCTCATTAACCAACGATATTATTAACATACAGGACACCATTAAATCGATTGTTGTGCAACAAGAGGCCCATATGGAGTTGTTGGCTTTCCACACCCATATTGCCGCACCGCTCGTCGGCGGCCCCGTGAGCCCATCCCCTAGTGCTAATATTGTGAATGCTGTAACTGCAGTATCGCGCTTTAAAACTGCTTCTAATAATATTATAAATGCTATTAATGTGATTGTTGGCGAAATTAATAAAACTGATGCATTTCAATCATCATATAAAAGCGATTTTCATTATTTAAATTAAAAAAATGGCAAGAATATCAGAAAATCCTCCGAAAAAATCGGTAAGTAACGACAAGAGAACCACCATTGAGGTGGCTAAAGAGCGTGGACAAGCCGATTTAATCCCCCCAAAGCAGGCGGAAGAGAGCATTTCGGTTATGCCGTATGTGAGTATGGCGATGGGCGTCGCCGGCGGCTTATATTCGGGGCTGGAAGCCTTTCAAGGCCTTCAAATGTACGCAAATGAGCTTATTCAGGCCGTCAACGAGGGTAATAGCACCTCTTATGCCAGATGTCAAGGCGAAAAAGAATATTTAAACGATTATGACATCAAATCACCTTCAGATATTTTAGGGGCTATAGATTTCGAGTGGGATTGCACCGGCTGCGCACCCACAACTTTGGGGAAATACATTGATGAGGCTAAAAAGAGCGATCCGCCGCAGGAAGATCCCGGGGCAACATGGTCTCTGGTGATGAACGCAATTGCCGATTTGTCCCAACCGGCGGATATCGCTGGTTGCGTCAACCCATATTGGCAAAAGTTCTTTGGTCTTATCCCTTATCAGATGCTTCTTAGCTATTATTTAAAGAAAATTCTTGCTGCTTTCTTAGATGGCAGAACTGAACTAATGGAGGAGCTAGAAGAAAAGCTTAAAGAAACTCCCTGCGGCACTGAAGTAATAAAAACTCTTAAAACTTCCGAGCAAATACAAGAATTTGATGTTATCGACCTCGATCTTTTGAAATTGCCACCCCTCCCGACATTCAAAATCCCCAATTTGATGCAGATTTTGAAAAAACTCATTGTAGATTATACTTGTTACGCAATGTGCTGCACTTTGACGCCCCTAATAAAAAAGTTATCCGAAGCTATGATGCAATTAAGTGATAGATTGATGGAAGAACAAGGCGCAGCTTTGGATATGGAGTCCACTCTGGACTCTTCCGAAATTAAAAAGATAAATTTAAAAAATTGGGTTCATGACGCGGCAATTATAGCTGCTATTGATGAAGAGGCATTAGGGTATTCTGAAGTTATAACCACATATGATAAAAATGTAGCAAAAGAGATTGGCGTGGGTTATAATCGCGTATTAAGTGAAATATTGGGCCCAAAGCCAGACCATATCACCTCTTTTGCGTATCAAGAAGGGCTCTGGAGAAAGCCAACCGCCGCTGAAGAAAAGAAAGCTAAGAAAAAAATCATCGATTTGGTTAAAGGGCCCGATGGGCTTTTTGATTCTATCTATAATTTTAGCCAATCATATAAGAAAAAGACTTATATTCCAAAGTCGAAGCCCCCTGAGTATGAATTAAAGGACGCCTCTCGCGATTTGGGAACTAAAGAACTCTTATATTTGATGATGGGGGAAACCAATTGCCAAATTTTAGCTGATGCTTTAAGTGTTAGCACTCAGAATTCAGCTTTTATTAATTATCTTAATTTAAGCGACGAAGATAAGATTCTCGCCTTTTTTCAGTCATTGTTAAACTTTGTTAACCCATTTACCGTCATTGAGAAAACGAAACCAAAGGATTGTCCTGTTGATCCATGTGTTAAAATAGACGACGACCTGAAAGAAGAGATCTTTTCTGTCTTAAACAACATGTGCGACGTTCTTAGCCCAGCCATGGGGATGGTGCCCGTTCCTTTAAACCTTATTATGTCGCAGACTGGCCTAGCTGCCATGTTTAATGATGGGGTAAAGGCGCAATTTACACTTTTAAAGTCCAAATATTATGATTTTTTGGGCAATCCCCCTTATTGCGGATGCACAGGCGAGACAAAAACTGGTCCCGTTTATAAAACGCCACCGCCGGCCCCGAATCAGTTTTATTTTGAGATGCATAACAGCATTTATAACCGTTTAAAGCCAATAATTGGGTCGAACGGTGATAAGATTGTCTCGGATAACCAGTTTGAAACCATTTATGGCAATTTTATAACACATATATTGTTTCGGGGACTTAGCCCGGGCAAACACGACGACGAACAGGGCTGCGACGACCTCTGGCCAGAGGATCACCTGTATGTTCCTGCATGGCCTTATGATAATATAGATTTCGAAGCAGACGGAACACTGGCCGATCTTTGTTTAGATGAAAATTTTACTGAAACTTTTAATAACATATTTAAGAAAGGTTTTAAAGTTAAAAAGGACTACGTTGAGAGTGTGGGAGAATACACAAAAGAGGTTGAAAAAACCCTCGTTCCCATTACAGAGAAAATAGCGGAGGACAGAACAAAACGCGTCGCCGGCGTAGCCATTACTGGCAATCCTTGTTGCAAGTATAAGGGCTGGAACTGGGGGAAAGGTAAAGGCGATGTTGCGGTCCTCGGCCCAGGCGATGTCGTGCCGCCAATATGGTCAAAATTCTATGATTTAAAGGAGAGCTACACGGACCAGTGGGACGGCGATTACGAGGATGAGGTTGTAGCAGTTTTTCAGGGAATGACACTAGAAGAAAAGTGCTATGTTTGCCGCCGCGGGAAAGATGTTGGAGGCAACAGCATGCTGGATTACATTGAAGGCCGCATGAAGCTCGATGATCCAAAAGAAATGGGGCAGATATACGACGCCTTGAATTGTCCCCAATTTGGATATCCGGGCAAGAACGGCTCGGCAGGCGGCGCCGCTAGCGCCGGCAGCCATGTGGCGATGATGAACAAGTGTGATCCGGTGTCGGCATGGCCACACAAGGAGAAGGACGACAAGGGAAAGAAGGATGCAGAGGCTGTACAGCCGAAACCATAATAGAGAAAAAAATGTTAGGACAAGCAGAATATATTAAACAGGTTTTTGGTGGCATCTTAGATGAAAGGTGTCGACTATTTTTAATTAAAAAATGTCTTCCACTGCTCCCCACCTTGGGGCGTTATAAAAATGCCACAGAATTGCTTTTAGATCTGGCCAAAAAGAGCGATTGTGATTGGTACGCTGAATTTTTGGAAGATCTTAAATCTCCAAGTACTTCGAAGCCCAAAAATATCGAATATACCTATCCAGATGTGGATATGGCGACTTATTATCGCTTTGCTGCTTTTGTTGCTTCTCACATTCAAAAACAAAAATTTGATGCGAAATGGGGAGATGGTACCTTTAGAGCAAAAATTAAAGATGAAAAGGGAAAAGAGCCTTTGGGTGGAGAGGCCACCGCCGGCGAAAAAGCAGTACAAGATTGGTTTATTAAAATTCTAGATGGCATTTTAAATGCTACATTCGCTGCCCCGGGCGACTTCAAAACAGACACTACTTGGTGCAATTATTATTTGGACAACCCCAATTCAGAAATATTTGATATGGACTTTTTTTATGGCTGCGGCGATTGTAAAAAGCTTCCAAAAGACCATGATCCGACTCTACTCAATCCCTGTTGTAAATATCACGATTTGGTTCATGTTCGTATTGATTCGTGGGGAGAAATTAATTGTAAGAACTACGATGACAAAGTATTGCCAATAAATGCACCCTTTTCAGCCCCAGAGGGAACCGTGAACAAGCTAGATTGGATAAAATGCTCGGCACAAGGGGTGGGCACTGGAGACAAGCTCTTAGAATTTTTGGGAACTTTAACTAAAGAAGAAAGATGTTATATTTGTCGTGATACTCTGTATATGACGGATACCGAGATGCTCGGCGACGACAAATTAACATCTATTAAAGATGAAATTATGGATGAATTCTCTGGCTGGATCGATGGATACGGCACCGCGGTGATGTTGCTTGGGTGCGATGACTTTCCAAAGGAAATGAAAGAAGACAAATGCGAAAACCTCATCCCCGCCAAGCCGTTGCCTCCCGGCAAGTGCCACGCGGCCTCGGGCAAGTGTCTCGATGGCCCAGACGCCGGCGGTCCGTGCACCGTGTTCGACGGGGTGACTAGTGGCTGCGGCCCCAAAGTGCCCGGCGCGGCATGCGCCGCCGACAATGAGTGCCAAAGTGGTTTATGTAAACAGCCCGTGGTACCATGGGATCCAAACAAGGACTATGGTGAAATGCCGAGCGGGCCCGGGAAGAGGTGTTTAGCCAGCGCTAAGACAACAGGTTATAAGCCTCCTTGTTTAGACGGCTCAGAGGCTCATTATGAAACTTACACAAGAATTTTAGATTTGATGTTGTATGAAACTGTTAAGAGCTATTTACTATAGGAAAAAAATATGGCAAAAACACGCAATTACCGTTCAATAGCAGTAAAATTGCCTTTGGCATATGATAATCAGTTTGGGCCCTATTTAATGATTACGGACCCAAAACTAGCGATAAAGCAAAATTTTAAGAATTTAATGCTTACAAACCCCGGCGAGAGAGTTATGAATTCCGATTTTGGAGCAGGCCTGACAAGATTTTTATTTGAAAATAAAACATCGGATGTTATTGCAGATATTAGTGCAGCTATATATACTCAAACTGCTAAATATCTGCCGTTTGTTCAAATATTGAATGTAGAAAGCGGGTTTGTTGGGAACCTTTTAAGGTTAGAAATTCAATATTTTATTCCCGATTTGGGAGTGGTAGACAAACTAGACTTAAATATAGAAGATGAGAATATAGGGACTTAAAAAAATGGCAAAAGGAACAGACAAAAGACCACCAGTTAAATTTACTTCTAGAGATTTTTCTTCTATTAAACAAGATCTGGTAAATTATGCAAAAATTTATTATCCGGACACCTACAAGGACTTTAACGAGGCCTCTTTTGGCTCTTTGCTGTTTGATATGGTATCATATGTCGGAGACATGCTGTCGTTTTATGTTGATTATCAAGCAAATGAATCGTTTCTAGACTCTGCAATCGAGGAAGACAATGTTATAAAGTTGGCAAAACAGTTGGGGTTTAAATATCCGGGCTCCTCCTCTTCAGCCGGCTCCTGTGCTTTCTACGTTGAGGTTCCAGCACAAAGTGACTTTGCCGGCAGCAAACCATCGGATGATGATTTGCCAATATTGAAGAGGGGCACTGTCATAACATCAGATGGAGGAGTTGGCTTTGTTTTGATTGAGGATGTGGATTTTTCTAATCCGGACATTCAGGTAACTGTTGGAGATTCTGATGGGCAAAAGCCAACCACATATGCTTATAAGGGATATGGCCGAGTTGTATCGGGCGAAGTTGGCACTGAAATAGTTTCAATTACAAAATACGAAAAATTTAAAGAGATCGAACTAAGTGCAGATAACATTACTGAAATCATCAGTGTGATCGATGCGAGCGGTAATGAATATTATGAGGTGGGTTATTTATCCCAAAACGTAATTTTTGATGCTATTAAAAATATTAATCAAGATTCCACTGAAGACGCGCCTTATATTTTGCGCCCCCAACTTGTACCTCGTAGGTTTGTGACGGAATATGATTCATCAGCTACTACTAAAATTAAATTTGGTTTTGGGTCGGAAACTACGCTGGATAGCAATGAATTTCCTGACCCCTCCTCTGCTGTTTTAAAGTTACACGCTAAAAGCTACTTCACAGACGACATGTTTGACCCCAACCTGTTGTTGGGAACTGATAAATTTGGCATTTCACCACCCCCGGGAGATTTAATAGTGACTTATCGACAAAACACAGCAGACAATGTAAATGCGCCAGCCAATTCGCTTACTAGCGTTTCGTCGCCCATTATAGCTTATAAAAACAGCAATGTGGGCGCGACCACCAAGGCAAAGGTTTTGGAAAGCGTAGAATCAAACAATGAAGATCCGATTAGCGGGCAAGTTTCGCTGCTTTCTATTGAGGAAGTAAGAACCCGCGCACTCGATGCATTTGCTTCTCAAAATCGGGCCGTTACAGCTAATGATTATGTGAGCTTGGTATATAGGATGGCTCCCCAATTTGGCGCAATTAAAAGAGCTAGCGTGGTACAAGATAAAAATTCTTTTAAGAGAAATTTGAATATTTATGTGGTTTCGCAAAATGAATTAGGATACTTGGTGCAAACGCCACCTACTGTTAAAAACAATTTAAAGAGGTGGCTTAATCACTATCGGATGATAAATGACACTATTGATATATTAGATGGAACAGTCGTTACCATTGGAATAGATTTTTCAGTGATTGTCAAATTAGAGTCTGATACAACTGTTGTTTTGAACAAGGCGATCAATACAATAAAAGAAAATTACGCTGATAAGCTTTTATTGGGTCGCCCATTTTTCATTTCGGACATTTATAAAATGTTAAACGACCTTCCTGAAATTGTTGACACTAAAGATGTCATCATTACAAATAAGACCGGCGTCGACTGGAGCAATGTCTCATATAATATTCAGGCTAATCTTTCTAATGACGGCCGCTTTTTATACGTGCCCGAAGATACAGTATTAGAAATACGTTTTCCAAATATAGATATTGTGGGGGTAGCAGTATAATGGGTATTAAAAGATTTTTCGCCACAGCAGATAACACGCTAACCAACGCTTTTAAATCTAATTTAATTACGAGAGGCACTGGGTCAAACATGGGTGCAGCGGATATCACGGAGATATTCTCTATCTATGGACAAGCTAGCGCTTCTAATGGCTTTTCATCAGAACAGTCCAGAACTATTATCAATTTTGATATTACGAGTTCTTTGTCTAGTAGTATTCAAAGTCAGCGAACAGCCGGATCATTGCCGGTAAGTGGAAATGTGAGTTTTTATTTGAGACTTTTTAATGCTGCCCATGGCCAAACTCTTCCGGTCGATTACAACATTCAAGTAGCTGCCCTAACTAAAAGTTGGGACGAGGGATATGGGCTAGATATGGATGAATATCTGGATCCCGGTACTGGTTCGGGGGGATTTGGCTCTAATTGGATGTCTGCTTCTTCTGGCCCATGGGAAACTGAAGGCGGTGATGTTACTGCCAATGCAGTTTATCAATATACTGTTCCCATTGGGCTGAACGGATCCGCTGATCTTGAAGTAAATGTGAGTAATTTAGTTGAAGATTGGATTTTGGATGAAGAAACATTAAGCGGCACCAACGGTTTTATGGTTAGAATAACACCCACAGATGTATCACGTCAGCAATCTTATTATACAAAAAAGTTTTTTGCACGCGGAAGCGAATATTTCTTCAAGCGCCCGGTCCTTGAAGCTCGATGGGATTCTTCAATAAAAGACGATGGCAATAATTTTTGTTTAAGTAGCTCTTTAGCTCCAGCAGCGGACAATTTGAATACTTTGTATTTATACAATTATATTAAAGGCAGCAAAACAAATATCCCGTTGGTTGCTACGGGCGAAATTCTCTTAACCGCTTATTCTGGTTCTGCAGACAATTCTACTCCTTCCACTGTCCGCATAGGTCTACCAATTGGCGGTGGTGTCGCTATAGATGGCGATATATACGTTACAGGAGGGTGGGTTTCTACCGGCGTTTATTCGGCTAGTTTTGCCTATACAAGCAGCGCTGTTACTCCTTTCTTCCCGGTCTGGCACAGCGCCTCAATACAGTATGTTACTGGATGCGCAATCGATATTAGTGATTGTTATGATGGTGATTGTTCGGATTTATATCCACAACACTTTATCAATATAACCAATTTACAACCTTCATATTATCAACACGACGCCACCCGGTTCAGGCTTTATGCTAGACCGAAAAATTGGTCTCCCACTATTTACACTGTGGCTTCAACTGCAATAGAAAATCAAACAATTGAAAACGCTTATTATAAAATTGTTAGGTTGGCCGATAATTTAGATGTAGTACAATATGGTACCGGTACAACGCAGCACACCCTGCTTTCTTATGATAAAAGTGGAAATTATTTTGATTTCGATATGGGGATGTTGGAGACAGATTTTGCCTATGCTGTAAAATTTGTTTTTAAGTACGATGGAAAATATCAAGAACAAAAGGAAACATTTAAATTTAGAGTTGAATCTCAAGTGGAATAAGCTTAATGAGCGCTAAAAAATATTTTGAAAAGCAAAAAGAAAACATTATTAAGCTTAAAGGCTTTAATAAGAAAGGCCAATCTGCCTTATCAGAAGTAGAGTCTCCAAAATTTGTTGAAGAGTTTTTCGAAGAGAAGGACACATTCTTACCAGACGTTGATTACTCAGATCCGGCAAATTTTGTATATTATGGCTCGGCTAAAGTGTATTATGACAATGCATTTTTAAGAGTTAGAACGCAGTACCCTTATGATGGCTCACAAGCAGAAAAGTTAGAGTTTTATAATAGCTTAACTCCACTAGAACAGTATGTTTACAATGAACAATACCCAAAATCAACTGGGTATGTAGAGTTTGGTGTTCCATCCGGCTCGTGGTCTCCAACTGGCGCCCCCATTGCAAATTTTGGTCCTACAAACACTCCTCAATACATTAGATTTTATGGAGGTCCACACGATGGAAATATCATCGATGATGATAAAAACCAACAAAACAATCTTGAATTCTTTTATTCTCATGGGGTAACTGTTGAATTTTGGATGAAAAAAGATGAATGGGTAGATGTTAATTCTTCGTCTTATGAGGCAATTTTTAATCTAAGAAATGATCAGGATTCACAGAGATTCTTTATTTATCTGGATCAAACCACGCCAGCGCAGGTATGGATATATCATGAAAATCTAGACCTGCCATCCGTCGAGGCGCACTTAGGACTTAATACTGGTCTAACTACGATTGCCGATAGTGAGTGGCATCACTATGCAATTGCTATGTCTAATGTGAGCGCCACAGCCAATCGATTTAAATTATTTGTAGATGGTCAATGTGCAGACGACGCTGAGGACACCGGCCTAGGCGCTTTTGCAATAACGGGAAGTTTAGTGGCTACGCTCGGCGGCGCCGGCGGTCTCTCCGGCGGTGGCGTCCCAACCCCGGCAGCTATATATGACAGCCGCGCCGGCAATGGCAAATTATCAGGCTCAATAGATGATTTTAGATTTTGGAAAAATACTAGAACGTCAAAAGAAATAGGCTTAAATTATTTTAGGCCAATAGCCGGCGGCACAAATACAGATATTTCAAAATATTATTATAGTAGCAGTTTGGACAACAGCCCAGTTAATTTGGGCGTATACCTTAAATTCAATGAAGGCATCACGGGGATTGACACAACAGACTCTATAGTCTTAGATTATTCCGGCAGAGATTCAAATGGTGCTTTTGTGGGTTATACTGGAAGTCTGGATATGCGGAATACTGGTTCTGCCATGGTACTTTCTAGTGTTGCCACCGCCGAAAACCCCGAACCAATATTATATTCTACCAACCCTCTTTATTCAACAAGATTAACGTCGTTACAAACAAGTGGCAGCCATTATGACTTCTCTAACAACTCTTATCTGTACAATATGTTGCCACGATGGATTCGCGCCGACGACGAAGACGCAGGGCTAGAAACAAAAGCCCTTTTACAAATTGTTGGTAGCTATTTTGACACTCTCCATGGCCAAGTTGCAGAAATAACACGCCTTAGAGAGAAAAAATATCCAACTCTGGACAATAAGCAAAACGATATCGGACACAAATTATTAACTTCTTATGGTTTTGACGTGTCAGAACTTTTTATTGACTCAGAAGTGCTGCAGATGATTTTCGCGCAAGACGAAAAGAAGGTGTTCTCGGACAAACTCTATAATTTAAAAAATAAGATTTATAAAAACATTTATAACAACTTAACTCACATCTACAAAACAAAGGGGTCAGAAAAGGCTTTTCGTAATTTGTTTAGATGTTTCGGAACTGATGACGAACTTTTTAAAATCAATCTTTATGGAGATAAGGTTGAGTATGAAATAAAAGACAACCCTTTTGAGACATATACAAAAAAACAAGCAATTGATTTTTCTGGGCTGGCAACAGCATCGGCTGACAACCGAAACGCTGTGATATTTCAATATTACGATGGCGTTGGCCCTCAATATGGTTATTATCCGTCTTCATCCAATGCCGATATCCCTTTCACCGCAGAAGCAGAAATATTATTTCCAAAAATGCCAGAATTGGCAAAGTTTTCTGCGCTCTCTCTAGATACCCGCGCATCTTTGTTTGGCGTACACAGTTCAAGTTTATCACACACTGACACTACTACGGCCGGGGACTCTCCACCTGTGTCTGATGCAGGGTTTCAGGTTTATAGTGTTAAGGAAAAAGTCGGCGCCTACTTTTTATTAACTTCCTCAAATAGTTTTTTCCCCACACTTACATCTTCTGTGTTCCAAACTGAAAATGATGCTGTTTATGATAATTTAAGGTGGAATTTGGCCGTTAGAATTAGACCGGATAAATATCCATGGACATCGGTGGTAACTGCTTCACAGTCTGCGTCATATGAATTTTATGGCACCAAGGTTCACTTGGGAGAAACTTTGGCTGAATTTTCGGTATCCGCGTCTCTCACTTTGGCCACCGCGAGCCAATTTTTAACAGCTTCTAATAAGCGGTTTTATATTGGAGCCGATCGGACCAACATTACGGGGGCTTTGTTAACACCTAGTGATGTCAGATTTTCCAGATTTATGGTCTGGGAAGATTATATAACCGATGATGAAATTAAAAGGCACGCGCGCGACCCCACGAATTATGGACGTACCAATCCTCACGAAAATATGTTTGTTTTTGAAACGCCGGCTTCTGACATTTATATTCCTCGTGCAGATGCGCTTGCACTAAATTGGGAGTTTAGTACTTTATCCACTGCTTCGGCGGCGGGCACCGCCAGCAATGTATTAGATTCGACTAGTGGTTCCAATATTTTGGCCCAAAGATATTTAGCATCTGATTATAGCAATATAGTGGGAAGAAATTACGTTGGCGAAGGACGTTTCTTTGGCGCCTCTGAGCATGCCGCAATAAGAGATTTCTTACCAACGCAGAGAATTCAAGCTCCTGACATCTTGTATACTAATGATATGGTTCAAGTACTTGATCAAGATGATGCCGAAATAATAAAATTTAAACAGCCGGCTAAACACTTCTTTGCTGTCGAGGCGAGCATGTATGAGGTTATATCTCGCTTTTTATTGCAATTTTTTGATTCAGTCATAGCCTATAATAATTTAATTGGCGAACCAGTAAACCACTATCGCCCATCTTATAAAAATATTGATTACTTGAGGCGCTTGTTGTTCGATAAAATTGAACAGGTCGACAGGCTAGATAAATTTGTTGCACTTTATAAGTTTCTTGATAACGCTTTAGATTCTGTGCTGTCCAATATGATACCAGCATCTGCTGGCGCAGCAGAACAAGTACGAACCATTGTTGAAAGTCATGTTTTGGAGAGAAATAAATGGCGCGCCCCAGTCAATTTTCTTATTCAAAACATAGGGGGTGTGCCCGGATCAGATTATCCCGAGGCTGCAGCAGCAGCAAATGTGCAGGATCCAAAATCCAATTCAGAAAAGCCTTTTGATGCTGCCAATGTTGATACCGCTGGTCTTAAGGGTATTAGTGCAAACAGCACCATTACCAACGTGCAAGACCTGTCCCTTGCTGGTGACATGCAAAATTATATAGGGGGCGCCCCTATCGAAAACTCTGCGAAGGGGCTCTCCATTTCATCTCATGAGCTTGCCGGCGCCAATTTGGTTTCTAAGCAAATGCAATTGCGTGTTTTTAGAAAATATCAGGATGTAAAACAAATAACAAGTACTCCTGCAGATGGCATCCGCGGCCATGCTAATATTGTTGGTCTTTTAGAATATGATCGTGGTTCTGAATTGGTGGGCGTTGAGTCGGTTGACACGGCCCGTGCACAGATTACTGCACTTAATAAGCGTTATACCTTTGCCAGAGACCGAGCGATTCCGTATACTCTTCATGGGACTATTGAGCTACGGGAAAATGAGGGGAAATTAGATGACAGGATCGAAACACAGAAGCTTGGCAATATAACAAATTTTTATTCAGATATCGCGCAAGATGGGGTTGCCCTTGCTTTACAAGAATTGCCATCAAATGCAGCAGGAACGCCCGCGCCTTTGACAAAATATCAATTTCAAACTGACATTTACGGTTTAAGAAAGTATCAGCTTGATGCAGCTGCTCGTGCTCCAACGGTTGATATTGCACCACATGGAAATCGTTATTTGGGCGCTTTGGGAATTTCGGTTTTAGATGGTACAAGTTCTATGCCGGGCACTATAGCTCCTAACGGTGCAAATAAAGATTTTCAAGTTTCAATTGTGCGTAGCAACAATCGATTAAAAAGCCCATTTATAGAAGGAATTAATTCTTATTTGTTGGTATCGGAGAGCACAGAACGACCAGAAAATTGGAATTTTGGGTGGAATGTTGATGCTACAACCAATGAGCCAGATTTTTTCTTGTTGAGTCCTCAAGGTCGAACAGCCTTTGCTGCTGGCGGCGCCGTAACGTTCGATTCGGCGCACCCAACGAACCTTGTACAAACAAGAAAAGTATCTTATAACACAAAATACATTGAAGGAAAAAATTGGAATGGGGATCCAATGGTATATATCCAAACTGGAATGCCAACTATGGATGTGCGCAGCTTGTTGATAAGTGGCGGCGTTTCAGCTTCACACACTTTGTCGCCCACTTTTGAAAATTTAAATTCGGCCTTTCCCATCCCAGACATAGTGGTTAGAAATAGGGCTCCCTCTACTAAGGATGGAAGCGTAATATATGTGAGAAATACTGCGATTATGACTCACCGCCGTGATTTTGAAACGGAACAATATTCGGCTAACAATACTCTTAATTACGCCAATCCACGACTTCGCCAAGCGCTTAACAAGGCGATAGCTACGCCATTAATCCTTGCGGCCTCTCCTGCCAGCCGACGCGTAGGAGTTGGAACAAAGGCCATGCACTCAGCGCCTCCTAATCCTCGCTATCGGATTAATCCGCTTACTTCATCTCTTGAAATAACTTATGATAACGGCTTTCTTCAAAACGACACACCACAAAATAATTTTATATATCAATGGATTCGAAAAGCTTCTTTGTTGAGATTTAGTTCGTACAATGGGGTGCCCTATGTGCCTGCTCGTTTTAGTGCCGACATCCCAAACATTCTTGAGTACACTCCATTGTTCACGACTCTTTGCAATAGTGAAATTAAAACTTTGTCTGGAAGTGAAAATACTATAACTACAACGGCTTTTGGCGAACAATTTGCGGATTTTGTAGGGCTTAATACGTGGATATATGAGTCGTTTAATACATCTTCTAATTTGTTGTCTGGGGATGCGAATGATTATTTAAATGAAAATGTTACTACCATAGAAAGCCCTGCGGCTAGCCGCCTTAACGCCATCTTGTTAAATCGAAATGGTCCATATGGGTGGTCATGCTGGAAACAAACGCACAATCACGACACTCCGGGTATGAGAGCGCTACGTAATCGCATGTCTTTCCTTGTTACGGCCCCTAATACATATCCCAGATTGCACCCTAGGCCTTCTGAGGCTGATTATTATTCTTTTGATTATTCCCCCATGGGCACTAAGAATACTTCTAATTTTATTTATATGTCGATGACCCCACAGGGTGAAATTATTAAAGTGCCATATAGCTTTGATCTTGGCATAACTGAAATTTATGATACCAATCGTGAAGAATTTATTAATTTGCGAAAGAGCAATGTAGGCTTGAAGCCTTATAATTATTCAGATAGTCTTTTTAGTAAGATTGTGGATAAAACAGATGCCCCGTTTGCGGAATCTGTAGTATATTATTACGATTACGGAGAATATGTTTTTCCGCGCCTTCAAGAGCAATATACATTAGAAACTGTTGCGTTTAACACTTATGATAGTTTGGTAAACTGGCCCCAAAAATTGGCTGAAAGGCTCGAAGCCATGACAATAAATTCATGTGGGAATGTATTACAGACGCCAGAAATTAATCTAAGGGAGGGCCAATCTTCATGGCCTCTTGAGACTGCCGCCATTAACCCTGTCGGCGCTTTGGTAAATATAAGATCCGGAGAGGGCGTAGTTCCTAACACCGATCTGGCGATTGTTGAAGCTTCGCCAACGACGGCCGGTGTTCCCTTTGGTAATACCACGTATGTTCAGAATTCTTATGGCTTCAATGTTAAATATAACACTGTGCCAGATTCACAAATTTTTAATTCGGAACGAAGAGCTTATTTGGCAGACGATGAGTACACTTATGAAAGGTCGACCGCCCAAGGAAGGGGCATTGTAGCAGAATATCGAGAAAGCGATTTTGTTGATTCTTTAATTGGCGATGCAAACGCAGATACAAATTTAACTGTGTATGGCCGTTCTGGCTCACTACAACAAATATTGTCTAAATATTCATATTCTGATCAAATGTTTGAAGTAGACCTTCCTTTGAAGAAGTCGACAGAATTTGGGAAAGTCAATATAACATTGGAAACTGAGGCTCAAATTAGCCTGCTTCCATATGAGAATTTTTACCCTATTAAGCAATTGTTTAATCGGGTGTTATCTGAAGTAGACACAGACTTAACGGAAAATTGTTTATTATCTGGAGCGGATCAAACTCCTCAAACTTTGCAGACAAAAATATCTACCATCTATGCAAAATTCTTGCAAACGGGCATTTTACAACCAGTAACTGCAATGATTACCGATGGTGGGTATGCTAATGCATTTGCTAACCCAATTGATGGACCTTCTGCTTCAAACAATCTCGATTATATTTTGCCCGAAGCCTCTTATGATGACGCATATCTTCCTTATATAATAAGAGACTCCCACAATGGCTTTGCTGCTCCCGACAGTACAGCTTCTTTGGGAATATCTAGAGTTTCGGGGTCTTTTAATTATACAACGCAAACATCTCGTCTGGCCCAGCAGTTTATTGTTGAGTGCGAAAAAATGTATGGCATCCAGAGCCCTCATTTTACTGGTCGTGAACCAGACTCTTGTGATTCAGGCTCGCAAGGCCTTTATAATATTACTGAACAGCTTTCGGGTAGCGGAGGGGTTAGAAATTTCGTGATGTATATCACTTTAGAAAAGCCGCATGGCAATAATTCTACGATTGGCGACTTACGTGGGCCATGGCCATATGTGGGAGATTTGTGTTGTGATGAGGGTTTTGGCTCCATTCTCAATTATCATGAATTCTTCGACGCGTCGACTGTTTGGACATATGAATCGAACGGCTCCGACCCCATTCCTCCGGATTGGTCATACGCAGGAGACGCCGGCGTATTAAAGTTCGTATATACGCCAGTTAACACAGATATTAGTGTGAATGTGACCGCGCAGGAAGTTTTATGGGGCTCAAATACGCAGATTACTTATTATAAAAAGAGTATCGCCAGTGTTTTTGGTACCGCCGACACCGTTTTTCAAGGAATGGATTTGCGAGACTTGTTGGTTTTTGATTATGGACCAAAGAATGAGCTTATTGTAGATCTTAAAGCAACTAATTTATCTGCACTGTTAAACACTACTGGATCGGAGACTTCCGGTCGAGCCGGCAGTGACGACATATACAATCATGCAGCTATTGGTATCGCCCCCTATGTAACGGGCACCATGAAGGGAACATCTGTAGGCCGCTTCTTGGCCATTTATGGTCCTGAGTGGGCCCGCGCTCATGAGGGTGGCGTTTCACGCCCACCGGGCGTACCCGAGTTTGGTTCATTGGCAAATATTTTAGGGCTTAGGGGGCGCCACCACGTGGGCGACATAGAACAAAACGTTAGTTTGACAGAGGGGCTTGTAGCTATACCCATAAGCACAAAAGACTGCGCGAAGACAGACTTTTTCTATGTGGATGAAGAGAAATTTTGGAGAACTCTCCTATATTTGGATTTAAAAGGTCAATTAAAATATAAATATTTTTCACAAAAAGAATTGGAGAAGTGGCATGCTATCCAAAAGCTCAATGACCTTGACGAGACAGAAACAGCCATGGCTGATTCTATCGCCCACAAAGAAACTTATAAGTATCCACCGGAACTAGATGAATTAAAACAGATTCGCGCCGATATCCAAAAAGGAACTATTCGTTTGCGCAATGGAAAGCTAGAAAGCGAAGGAGTCCTTAAACCCTATATTTCGTTTGGTTTCGAATTTTTCCATTCGTTATCAATAGAGGATCGTTTAAAGATCTGGCAGGGAGTTAACCCTGAAAAGGCCCCTGAAAAATTAACCCAAAAAATTACATTCGATGCTAGAAAGGTTTTTGGGGATAATATTCCTGATAATATGCGTTTGATGATATTTAAGGTCAAAAAGCGCGCCGAATATAATATAGACGACTATAGAGCAAGAAAATACGGTAAGAAAGAATATAGAGAAATTGATGATGACGTGAGCTATAATTGGCCTTATGATGATTATACGATAATAAGATATGCAAAAGTTAAAGCAAAACTGGCAGCAGGCGCAGCACATCAAGATGGGTGCCCTTACCCACACGATCATTGCTGCTGCTGTCCAGAGGAGCTTCCCACGCGCCCAGCAGCCGGCGCGCCCACGTCTGAGAAAACGCGCCCAGCAGCAAGAGCCGGAACAGGAGAAAACTAAACAATGACGATTATGAACCAAAAAGAAGATGTTATTGATTTGGTGTTAACTCTTAAGGGTCGCAAAAAATTGTCACAGGCCAAATTGAGGCCTACTTATTATCAATTTTATGATAATGAAATAGTTTATGATAGGCAATATATAACTTCGGGGACTTATGAGGCACAAAATGAGATTGTTGATAGAATACGTCAAACACAAATATTTCAGAATCAAAATGCGTGGCAGGGCCCTTACAATCAATTATCATTAGAGCGGTTTGAAATTGCAAAGGAACCAAATTTTTATGAGTTGGGAGAATCGGATCCTTTTTCTAATAAAAAGCCAGCATGGGCAGTGAATGCTCTAAGGGGTTATGCCACTGGGGCGGTTGGCTTCATCCCGCTAGAAAAAAATATATCAAATTTAGCACTTTATCAGGGAGAAAAAATTCCTCAATTCAACACTTATTGCCAATACGATCTATATGTGGTGAATGATTCGAAGGGCAATACAGAAAAGATATATTATGATCGAACATCTGATGATTTATTGTTTTTAATTGCGGAATATAATGAGATAGATGAGAAGGAAAATTTTGAAGTAGAAGTATATCAATACGTTTACAATGGAAACAAGGTTGCAGACCTTAAAAAATTATATTTTGACGGCAAAGAATACACTGAGGAATATGTAGAGTACTTTTTTAATGTAGGTTTTGACACCAAAGATGCTTTAGAAATCAATTATGTAGAAGCGATAAAGCCAACTGAGGATCTTGTGAAGGAAATAGAGGGAGAATGTCAATGAATAAAATGTTTGTCACTTCAGCTAGTGTTTTTGAACTAAATGAACAAAGACAACAAGAAATAGAGCCCCCTTCTTTAATGGAGGAGGGGCTTTTTACGGATGGCAATCTTTTTGTGCGGTTCGATGGCTCTCCCTTTAAAGGCCATTATCATCTTTACCGCTCTGGTGTTTATATGTCTGGTTTTTCGCCCGATCCCAACGACGCCAGTAGTAAAAACACATACCCATCACCAGACGATGCGGATTGGCATATTAGACTGTATAAGGCATCTGAACGCCGCCCGTCGACCATTACACCGTCAATTGAGTTTTACAACAACATTTTAAAGACTGCAATTCCGACCTTAATGCAGATAATTGATAATCCTGCAGGGGAAACTTATTTTTTGACCTCGGGCCCTAGAGAAGCTTCGGCCAATCCTTACAAAATCCTTGCTGGTATTTCGTTTTATATTTCCGCTTTTGATTCTATAGTCGCTGTTAATGAAATTTCATCTTATGTTTCAGAAATTGCAGATAATATGATTGTAGCCTTCTTTCAAAGACACTACTACGATGTTTTGGATAATGAAATTAAGAATGCTTTAGACTCTGAAGATACAACCAGCGCGAAAATAGCGGCTTTGTCGAGAAGTTATGTAATAACACCAGCCGGCTTTTCTAATACTTTGTTGTATCAGGAAGGAAGCATTTATAAGAGATATAATTTTGAAATTAAAAATATAATAAAAGGCCACGGACATTTGAAAGTTAATTTAGAATTTGGAAAACCTTTTTTGGACAGTGGAAAGCCACAAATAATTTATAGTTTTTTACAAACAAGCCAAGATCGTCAAAAATATTTTGGAGTTCGGGACATTGAACAATTTAATAAAGAATTTGTTAAAACAGATTTTTACCGTAGTATTATGCGCGCCAAGGAAGGTAGACAAAGTTTTAGTAAAAATATTATAAACAAGACGGTTAAAACATCAAAATTGCAGTTAGTGTTACAAGGTGCAGATATGATGGCACCCTCTATTGATTTGTTAATAGCGCTGGTATATGAGAGAGATGTGTTTGTTTTTCATTCTTCTGTCTGCAGTCCTCGCGCCTATTTGCACCCTACGGCCGATTTGATAGAGAGTCGACCCCTTTCACTGCCGCCGAGGGCGAAATATCCCCTTAATATGGAAATTGACAATATTTCTCGTTTATATTGTTCCTATACGTCGGAAGACGCGGCAGCTGCCTTCTTTGGGATGAATATTCAAAATGTAATTCAAAACACTCTATTGTTTCCGGGTGCATTTAATTTAAAAGATCTAGATTTATATATTAACACCCCTATTTTGATGCAAAAAACAATTTCTGATAAAAATCGCTCTATGACTTGTGATGTCCCGTTAGAAAATTTGGGAGAGTATATAGTCTCTAAGCCGCTTAAATTATACTCTTTTAAAATAGAGTCGGCCGCCAAAGACGAAAGAGCTATAGTATATTATGGCGCTTCTATCTCCTTAGAAAAAAATAAAAAATATAAGTTTGCCTTTCGGGCTTTGTTAAAAGACCACTCTATTGAGGCTGCAAAAAGATTAAGAAGAAAAGTTTCTTCAATGATTAATCTGCTTAATGAGACTTTTTCTGCGTCCACTATGGTCATTGACCCGATTTATAGCCCGGCCGGCGCCATTGACCCGATTTACGCAACTGCAACTCCGCGCACTGATAATTTCCAGCTTAAATTTTTAATAGATTTGATTTTAAAATTAAAGATGTTTTATCGCGGCGCACCCGATAAAATTTTTTATTTAGACAAAGTACTTAAGCTGAATTATGCTCTAACTTGTGAAACCGCCGCAGTTGTAAGAAAAAGTTTGGAATTTGTAATAGAAGACATAAATGCAGCACTTGCTGATGTTGCCGGCCGCAAAAGAAATCAAACAACATGGCTTTCCTTTCCTGCGCCACGAAATATAACATATATAGAAAAGGAATTTACTAAAACTGTTTCTTCTTATAAGCGTAAGCGGCTTTTAAAGCTGCCAAGGGCAAATGTCGCTGCAATGCCAATTGGGAGGCTCGAAGATCTCCCCGCTACAGTATATACTGGAACGACCGTCGATAGGACCGTTACGGCAACAGCCGCGCCAGAAAAAGATCTTCCTTTGATGAAATCTTTTGAAAAAGAATATATATATGAAGACCCCCTTGTTAAAACAAGTTTAGAAAAGTATGCGCCTAATTATAAACTTACGGCATGCTCTCAAACGTTTGGTGTGAAATATTCAATGGCGGATTTAAGAGAAATAGCATACAATGCTCAAGAAAATTCAATATATTTAGAAATTCTAGAACAGCACGCACAGCTTCAAAACAATACGAACATACAAAACGATTTAGCAAACAGCACTTTGGTGACTTCTCCAAATTTTGTTCCTTTAAGCGACTATTATGATCCCAATGGAGAAACTTACAGTCTTGAAAGTGGCAACTATTTAATTAAGATGAACAATCCCAACTATTCTTACAATAATTACTTTTTATTGGTAATCTAAAATGACAGAAATAATAATTCCAAAAAAAGATATTCCAAACAAAAATTTCTTGTTTACATCTGCAGCCTTTGCGCGCATAACAAAAGAGAAGATAGTAGCTGTTGCTGACAAGACCGACCTGTTGCGTTATAGTTTTGGAGCCACTTTTAAAATAAATGCAGAGGCGCTAGGAACACTTAGGAATAGTACATCGTATGTTTCTTTTGCAAACCGCGATGGATTCGCAAAATATCGCAATCCTACACCATCGGGGATACCTGAGTGGACGCGCCAGTGGAGGGACGATAAAGCCGACGTCAGCCAAAAAACCATTTATCCTATTTTTTCCGACGTGGCGTTGCCACTTATAGAGGCCAGAAGCAATGTTGAGAATCATTTAAGAAAAAAGGGATATTTGTATGTCAATGCCGGCCCAGATCTACCTCCCGGCACAGCGATGGCACCGGTCGAAGACAATACTTATGTTGATCAATATCCGGAGCAGCTTGAAATGGTGCAGGTAAACAAGGTAGCACCTACGGCTCTCTATAGTAAAGCGTATTTGGCAGCCATCTTTGCTGGAGCCCAAGCAACAAAAGAATCAAAAAGCATTGCGCGATTTTCTATGGCATGTGATGTGTTGGGCACACCCTATATGCCGCTTGACAAGGGGGGAACAACTTTCGTTACAAAAGATGATATACCGCAATGGCACGCGGGGGATTCACTTTATCAAGTGTCGGTTTCTTTCCCCAAGGCAGTTTTTATAGATCAAATAACCGCAACTCCTGATGAATTTGTGAACGGGCATCTTTTAAAAATACCTTTAGCGAAAAACATCTTGCCCGGCGCTGTAGTTCAGCCAGTCCCAAGCTCCCTTGAGCTTCCCGCTTATGACGGCTTGGCAAAAAACACTTGGCACTCCTCTCTCGCCGCGGCAGCCGCGTTGGTCGCGGGTATAAACAATAAAAATCCTTTCCCATACCCGAGCAGGGATGATTTAAATTGCATTTTTTTAGACGAGTCTAAAGTTGGACTCACCGCAGAATTAAAAAACAAAACAGTTTTAATGGAAAAAGTTTCTGAATACAACAAGGCGCCTCATGCGTTGGCCATTAGAAATTTTTATAAAGATTCGCTTTGGCCAGATAAGAATACGCCGCTCCAAGGTCCAAAAAGTATCTTATATAAGGGCGGCACATACGACAAGTTAAGAACTATTGTTTTAGAGGTTGATGATTTATTAAACGCTGGTAGTGGCAAAGATCAGGCATATATTGATATTTCTTTTACGGCCAATTTTAAAGCTGACAACACGGTTAATAAAATAACAGCTTTCGCAAGCAATGCCGCCAACACAACAATAAATAAAAGAATATTTTTAAGAAGATACCTCCAGAAAAAATTAGAATTTCCAGACCAGACTTATAAGTTTTTTAATGGTCCTATGCTGGAAGAAGAAGTTATTTATAAAAGAAATCAGGGAGATGTATCATATACTAAAATAGATGTTTTAAAGCCAATAAATAAAGATTTTTTCCCCAATAATAAAACTTTTTCTTATAGTAATGCTGCGTACACCGCTTTAAACGCTGTCAAAGATCCACAAAAGATATCCAATGCAAGCTTGTTAAAAGCGGGAGATCCCCTGAGAAGAAAAACTGCCGGCATTTTTAATGGTCAGCTTGCCCCTTATGAGGTGATAGGTTATAAAATTTCTAAGTTTTCTGATGATATTTTATTATCTGAAATAATAATTTTAGGCACAACTAAAAGTAATGGAAAAATTATGCCTTTAAGTTATAAAGACACACAAATTTTACCAAATAAAAAATATGCCTATAAGATACAGGAATTGGTTTTAGTATATGGCAATTCACTTACATATACAGTGAAAATGGACCAAATCACCTATACTGTCAAGAGCCTCCCCACTAAGCTCAAGTCGGGCAAGGCCGGCCAAGTCGGCCCCGTAAAGATGCCATCGCCACCGTCGCAAACACCATTATACCAAAACAAAAGCGAGAAGGGGGTGTGGGACGGAACAGGCTATAGTGCAGCAGGAAAGCCGGGGATGCACCCCCCTCCCAAAAAGGCTTTTGACTTTTTCATTTCTGTAAAGAATGAACCACTTACTACGCTTTTTTGCCTTCCGGTACAGGCCAAACCATTAGTTGCTTTGGGAAAGATTGTAGAACATAAGCCCGAAGTTGTTGTTGCTACTAGTCCGGTACCACCAACACGACCTGTTCTTATTGTTCAAACATATGAAGATATAAATAATAAAGTTATTATTGGGTTTGAGCAGGTGACCGGCGGCTATACAAAAGCAACAACAACGACGACAAAGGTGACTTATGAAGGACAAGTACTTAAAGGTAAAAAGACAATAAAGGAATTCACCAACAAGGCACCGGTGCAGCTTTATCATCTTTTTAGAATGACATCGGCACCGCTCTCTTATGAGGAATTTCCTTTAATTCCTCATAAGATTGTAGATGGCACTGCTTCAATGCTCGTTGACACCATAGAGCCGAATACTAAATATTGGTATTATGCGAAAGGGCTTACTGCTGAAGGCGTTGTCGGCGATGAAAGTTATATCGTTACGGTTGAGATATTAGACGAGCATGGCATGATTTATGGGATGGTTGAGAATTATAATATTCCAGATGAAAATGAACGTATCAAAAAAGTGCGCAACAACGAAAAAAGATTTAAAAAATTGCTGCGTATTACGCCGGCGTTTCTTCAAGGCGCCCCCAACCCTTCTGGAGATAATAATTATATTGGCTATATAGATAAGGCTAAAAGCGCTTATGGTATACATAAAATGCTTTTTGATGACCCCAACAATACAATTGGTGATCCTCACGATATGAATCTTGCTAGCGGCTTAGGTATTAAGCCTAAATTTAAATTTAGACTTACATCCTTAAAATCTAGAAGAAAATTTGATATAAATGTTCTATATACCAAGAGAACATACATAAACCCCACAAAAATACCCGATTCTGCGGAATTAGTTTATTACGATCTTCTTGCCGGAGTAACTGACGTAAAGGGAGGGCCGGGCTCTAAAATGGGAGATTTGGATGTAGGAGCCCCGTGTGTATTTGATAAAGACTGTAAATCCGGAATGCTTTGCAAGGGCAAACAATGCCAGCCGGTTAAGGTGAAAGAAGGCGCACCACCAATGGCCGGCCCCGGCGCAAAAAAGGGTGATGTGGGATTGAATCCATTTAACAATACTTGTATATATAATGAAGATTGTGATCCTACGTCTTGTATTGGACTTGTAACAAAATGCGTAAAGAAAAAAATAGGGGATAAAACAGGCGCCTGCAAGTGCGTGGATAAATAAACATTTTTACTTTTAAACACTATTTACATTGATCAAAGGAGAAAAAGATGACAGCAAATTTAGATAATACGGGCGATACGATAATTGATGTTGTGCTCACAGAAACTGGTAAACGCCAACTCGCCGCCGGCAATTTTAATGTTACGAGCTTTGGACTAGGAGATGATGAAATCAATTATGTATTATACGATCCGAGTGTAACTCCTTCTGATACAGATCTTTTGTTGACTCCCGTTAGGGAAGCAAACCCCGACTCCATCGCCGCCCTTCAGCACAATCTTATGTCTTTAGATCTTCAAGACTATGTTTTTCTTCCGACTGCCACCGTGGTCACAACGGCCGCAGCCAGGGCTGGAAATGATGAGGTGAGTACCGGACAAAACGCCGGATATAGAGTGCTTTTAACTGATCAGACCTCGGTTGATAAATTTACTAGTGCTGGTGTGGCCATCCCTGCAGGATATCAAGAAGCCGTTTATGAT
>Ga0080013_1000278_pt1 | contig 72598 bp, 90 predicted proteins | sample ETNvirenome_6_85_FD_69236 | JGI IMG/M metagenome (GOLD analysis project Ga0080013, IMG submission 69236) | Marine viral communities from the Pacific Ocean - ETNP_6_85 (SPADES assembly) (version 2) | ecosystem: Environmental > Aquatic > Marine > Oceanic | place: Pacific Ocean | collected 2013-06-19
ATGAGGTTGCGAAGATCCTGGAGGGGGCCAGTCATTCTGCGCCTTTTGATCTTCTTCTTCGTGTGAGTGTTCGGAAATACTTTAATCAGTTCTATATTCTTTTCTGGATCCGCCTTCGAAAAGAACACTGCTTGCTCTGGCTCTGATGAATGGATATGTCCCGTTCCTCGGTCGTCTACAATGCCGCCGATCCCAAGTCTTCGGAGGATGACGTTCCAGCGAACGGCGTCTCCATTGGCAGCTTCTCTGGTCAAGTTCCAAAGATAGCCTGAGTTGGTCTCCTTGAATTCCCCCCTCATCGAGTCGGTCACGTATGCTTTGGCGCTGGCTTCGGATTTCCTAACAAACTCTAAATCACGGGCATGCCACTCGTCACCGAGGGGTGGAGTATAAAATCCGAATTCGTCTTCCTTCTTCTCCTTTTCCATTATTTCTTCTGTTGCTTCGATGAATGAAAAGGCGATGTCTCCCGTGACGGCACTGGTTAGGAAATCTTGGAATTGATCTATCAGGCGCAGATAATAATCCTCATCGCTTTCACCTTCTTCTTGAAAGTTTATATTACTATGATGAGTGCGGTTGTATTTTTCATTCTTTACAAGTTTTAGTTCTTGTACATAATTTCTGGCAGCCTCCTCCCAATTGGGTTCGCCATCTCTATATAATGGTCCAACGATATCCTGTATAATTATTGCGCCTGCCCGATCATACATCATCGCCTCGATGGTCCGCGGCCTCCAACCCTTCGACTGCGACATTGATTCTGCCTCCTCTTCCGGGCGTTTGGAGTTGTCGAATACGTTTCGCAGATGTTGTATATTAATTTCTTTTTCTGTGATCCCCGCCTTTTGATAATATGGTGGTATCTTGAACGCCGGCGGGAGCTTGGTGGTGCCGTATGCCTTTTTCCCATAGATTTCAATAGCTCTGTTGACTATTCTTCCGAAGAATTGCTGGGGTATATTTGCTAGCCTCTCCCATCTTATCGATCTTGATGTTGGATTTCCCGATCTGGTGGCCCAAGTTCCCTTCGTGCTTAATTCTTCTATCTCCTTCTTGCCTTTTTCAAGGAACTCAAGAGAGCCTTTTACATCTTCCTCGTCCCAACCACGTCCAGACGTCACCTTCAAGGTTTTCATTCGCCCCTTAAGCTCTGCATCAATCATATCTTGACTGAAGAGGTCCTCGATGTAATCTTTATATTCGTCGTCAGGGATATCTTCAGAGGTGTAGATTATCGGTAAAGTTTCTTTTGGCTTGAACAACAAAATGAAGGGCTCGTCTTGTGCAAATGGTAAACTGCCCATCTCAAGTTGTCTATAAATCTCGTCGCTGAGCGGAAAGGAATATATGCCCGTAGGAGTATTGTAATTTGAACGAGGGTTGATGCCAAACTTGAATTGGGGCCCTCGGTCTAGTTCTCCCAACTTCGGATCTGGTAGTGTATCGCGATGGCCTACTCCCCCAAAGTGAATGAAGTGAGTTGGTTTCTCATTGTCTGGTGTTACATACTGTTTTAATGCGTCGAGGGTTGAACCCATCTCGCCAGATTCTAATTTGTAGGGACCTGCCAAGCCACGCTTCTTCCAAGCCGTAGCCATTTCGGAGAGTTCATCGTTCTCCTCGGTTAGAAATTCTTTCCAATTTTCAAGTAGGAGTTTCATGCCATAAATCCAATTTCATCATCCATAACTAAAGACAACTTTTGTTTTAACTTTTGTATAAATTCGTCGTCTATGATGGCAAAGTCGCTTCTTATAGCCTTTTTGACTAATCCAAAAACTTCTAGATACCCTTCACGATCTAAAAATTTATAAATAATATTACCAGAGCCCCAGTTCTGGCTTATTCGGTCGGCGATCCGCGGGTCGGTTCCACTATACGCTTTTCCGCGCAATCTTTTAATCGCTTCATATCTTTTATACACACTCTTCAACTGACCTTTGATCGTCTCAGAAATCCCCTCTTCAAGAGAGTCTCCCTGTTCCAAAGTCTTGTAAAGTCTTCTAAGGGACGGTTGGATTGAACGCTCGATGGCTTTATATATTTCATTTTCATATGATTCGGGATCAGTAACATGTTGTGCATGTTGCTGTCTGGCCTGTTCTTTATCTGGAGTTTTGATCCACTGTTGAGCCCCCACATCGTAGGCGGCGTCGACAGATTGTAGTTCGTCTTTAGTTTTTGGAGACACTTTGAACTGATATGGTCTTTGCTCATGCATGTATTTTGGATCGATGTTGTTTTCAATCCACTTGTCGACAGCTTTATATTGTTTTGGGTCCATATCTTTTGGGATCACAAGGGTGGTGTCTATGTCCGAAGTAGGAGCGTACTGATATGTTGCCGCGGCGCCAACCATATAATAATCTAATATTTCCAAATCCGGAAACTGTTGCCGTATTTCAGCAATTGCTTTTTCAATTGTTTGAACAACTTCTTCTTTTAGCCTTCCGTTCTCAAATATATCTGACAATTCGTCTGATACCACATCAATGATTGCTTCCTTCATATACTGGCGCCAGTTTTCAAGTAGGAGTTTCATTGTGGGCTCGGTCCCTTCATCGGTGCCCCAATCCCATTCTGGCTCTGGATCCCACTTAGAACCGACGTTGTAGGTGGAGGTCTTCTTGGCATGCCATGACCATTGCCCACTTTCTTTACGAACATCTGCCGTAGATCCCTTGATCTGACCATCCCACCATGCCCAATGGTCGGGCTCTACTTCCGTCCATTGTTGGGGGACAACTTTACCGTGCTCTTCTGTGAGGACGGACTTCGCTCTCCGCATGAGTGCTTCACGTACTTGACGTCGATATTTGTTGTTGCTCATAGAGATATATATCAATGAGCAACGGATCGATGCCCTTTAAAGCACAGGCATCCGGGCCTTTCCACCCTGAGTCCAGCGCTCACCAGTGACCAGCCTGTACGGCGTGTCATTCTCATTGAGAACAACGGCTCTGAAGATGTTGGGCACCTTTGTTGGTTCGAAGTTGACTCTTCTCATAGTTTAATTATACCAGGTGTTTAACAAATGTTTCAAGGGGTACGCACCAAACAGCTTGTAGTACACATTATATCCTAAAGCGCCACATAGATGCCAAAACGTGATGACGTCGCTACACGCAGCTGTAAACTGCGGTGTTTGAGGGCACAGAATAAGAAAGCATGTTGCTACTGAAGCCATCATCAATGCGGTTGTCGTTGCGCTGATGATGAACCCTCTTATGAGGCTGCTTATTTCATTCATTATAATTAATTATACCACACCCTTCGCCAATGTTTCAGCCTTCAACTTCAATTGTTCTAGAGCCAGATTATTTGTGTAGCGCGCATAGCGCTTCATGGTGGGGAGGTAGAAGACGCCGACGGAGCCGCGGCCACCTCTGATGATGACAACGTCATCAATAAGGCTTTCGATTCGTAGCTTTTTATAACTCATGATTAATTATATCACGGATTGAGGGAATGTTTCAGATAACCGAGGAATCCTTGAGGAGGACCTTAGCGGCCTTCACGGCAAAGACTGCTGTCACTGGCTCAACTCCCTCATCCATGAAGGTGATGATGATATCAGGCGTCGACCAGTCAAAGCTAAGAAGAGTTCGTGCTCTACGAATGAGATCTTCAAATGTCATTACGTAATCCTTACAATGAGCTCGTCGTTGAGGAGCTGCTTGAGTGTTTGAAGCCGATCTATTGCAGTGGTTATTTGTCGTGCCCTATGCGCTTCGGGATTACCCCAATGTCGAATTTGCACCCACCAGGCATGCTCTTCCCATGTATTATCATCATGCTTAGCAGTAAGCTCAGCTAGTTCTTGTTGATAATCGGTCAGGCCGATGTTGACTTGAGCTAATGTTGTTGCTTTGATGTTTAACATTTACTTGTTCTCGTCATCGAAGTTGCGCTTTCCTGCCAAAAACTGGAAGAACATGCTGATACCACAAAGGAGGTCAGACATTCCCTTGAAGAAGAATGCCACCCCAATGAGGCAGGCGATGATTGCGATCGCTGTGAGTGCGCTCATGGTATAATTATACCACACCTTTGGTGGATGTTTCAGCTAAATGACGTAGGAGCTCCCGCTCGGAATCGAACCGAGGACCTGATGCTTACAAGGCATCTGCTCTGCCTGGCTGAGCTACGAAAGCAATGTGGGCAGTTTTCCCTCCTACCCAGGAGGGAGTGATTAAATCTTGCGGACCTTCGCAGCGCGGAGCAGGGCATCCAGCTTACCGGCGCGCTGCTGCTTGGCGATATCCTCAAGCGCCTTCTCGGCCTGCTTGGCCTGCTTCTCAGCCGACTCATCACCGGCCGACGCCAGCTCCTTGAGGGTGACGAGGTTGGTCCGCGCCTCCTGGATGCACCGGATGGCGTAGCGACCGATCTCACCGAACGCCCGCTCAAAAGCAGCGCCGTCTCGCTCATAATTGGCCGGCTCCTCGCTCTTCGCGGCCTTAGCCGTGAGGAAGAGCATGATGGCGCTCTCTCGGATAGTCAGGTTGTCAGCAGTGTGAGTGCGGCGAACGATCTTGATGGTATTTTCGGACATAGTTTCTTTTCCCTTTTGAAAAGTGGTTTGAGGTGAATTCCTCATTCCTTATAAGATAATTATATCATACATTTTACGAATGTTTCAGCCAATGGTTTTTATTACGAGAAGTGCAATGCCACAATTGGCGCCGCCGAAAGGCCCGCGCACCCGGAACTAGACCGCCTCAGCCCCACCAGGGGCGCAACGTCACCCACACGATCCGCCCGCCCACCTCACGACGCCGCGCCTCCGCCTCCTCCGAAGCGGCCCGCCAATCCGTCGTGGCAAACCCACCGTCCACCACATCCGGACCCGTGACCACGAACACGCCGCGGTCGACATCGGAAGTCACGCGGATCACGACGCCACCTCAACATCAATACCAACCCAACGACCTTTGATGCCTTCGGCATTGCGCTCGTCCGGATAGGCATAGCTGAATTTCGCACCAACGATGACCGCACCGGGGTTGCGTTGAATGAAGAGCTCCTTTGCCGCGTCAAGCGTAGCATCGAAACCATCGGTTTGGAAGATTTGAATTGTTTTAATCATAGATTAATTATATCACCTTTTGTCCCAATGTTTCACAACCATGACGACCATGTACACCAGGATGTTGCAGAGTACAATCGCGAGGGGTATACCATTTCCAAACATCAGGTGTTCCACCCCATGACCATACCGAGCACCAACCACCCACCACAAAGAACAACCAGCTCAACCACTGTGAATTCAATCATCGCTACATACCCCTCGTAATCCAGAGACCAGCAATGCAGCAACCTGCAACAAACGCTAAAAAGATAATGTCCATGAATTCATTATATCATGGTTTCGTTGAATGTTTCAGTTGTAACATGCGTAGAAGTTGTGGTATAATGAACATATGAAGAAGTTTATCATAGCACTCCTGGTTGTCTTAGCTTATCTCCTCAGCGCTCAAGGTGCAAGCGCTCATGAAAGAGAAGAGCTCCATCATCATTCGGGGATGGTGATCGGCAAACCTCTCATCAAAGCATTGACCGATTGCGCCCTACGTGATGGTCGGATTGTACAGAAAGCTGATGATGCGGTGCATGATTGGCTCAACCTCATCAAGGCGGTGAAGGAAGGGAATGCATTGGTGTCCGGCACGGTGCTCTTCATGGCAGCTGTACGCGGTGGTGCAGTTGAGATCTACTGGGTTGATGGGCTCGGAACAAGTGGATTGGTCACCAAGGAAGATGACGTCAGTTTCACGGTGCGGTATATGCCAGGTGATGCGACATGGTGGTGTGGTCTTTAAAGCTCTTTCTTCAAGCTCTTTAGTTCTTCTTTGAAAGCTTTCATGGCTTGTGCTGCAGCTTGAGGATCGTTGGGATCATCGGTTGGGCGTGGTTTCTTTGAGGTGTGGCCATCCTTAGGTGGATGAGGATCAGTACCCTTAGAGCCGGTAGGTCCTTCTTCCAAGTCTGATCTTTCAGTCGGAGTCATATGAAACCCGGAACGGCTGGCAACTCTTTGAGCCTCACCCGGTGTGGCAAACTCGGCAGCTGAATCAAGGGGACCAAAGCTTCCTTCATCATCCGGATCCCCGGAGACATAGAACCGTACATCTCCTCCGACTCCTGAACGTTCTAGGACATAGCTCTCATCGAGGAGGCCTAGTACTCTTGCTGCTTCTCTTAGTGTGTGCTTCATAAAGATATATATTCCATTGCTTGTTACTATAGACTAAGAAAGTTCTTAGCTGTCTTCTCTGGTCCTACGTGTTGATTTGCATTGATGATCCTATGGTCCATCATGATACAATGTGCCTCTTCATTGAATGCAAGGTAGTCATTACAATCACCGATCAATGCATCATTGCTTCTATTGATATCACATATAGGAATGCGCACCCTATGTTGGTCTTCTGCAGGACCATGTGCACATGTGCTGCATAGGCTATCCATAAGCTTCTTCCTGGCTTCCTTACCAAATTCCATGGTTGATCATAATCTCTGGTGTTGACTACGTTTAAACAAAGTTGGGTGCTAGCATTTGAGCCATGACCTTGGCAAACTCTTCAGGGAAGAGGTCTAGGCCGAGCTCTTCTAGTGTATTGATCTCATCCATGAATGTTCCGATGGAGCTGTCTATGAGGCGGAAGAGCACTCCTTGTGCTGTTTGTGGATCTCCGTACCCTCCGCGTGCTCTCATCACGGTACGTAGCTTATGCTCAACAGCAGCCGCAATCTCTTGTACTTGTGGGAGCGCTTCTAATAAAGCCACCTTATCATCTACATCCATAGCACGTACCGCTCTCATCTCCACCTCTCTATGGACTTCATTCATTGTAGAGCGCACTACATTTCGTAGCTCATTGATTTTCATCTTCTTCATGATTATCTCCTCATTTTATCCCAATGATCTTGGTCATCGTCATATGTTGCACCATAATCATCCCAATAGAGCTGCTTCACGGCTGCCCAACCATCTTTCTTTTGATGATCGTCTGCAGTCAACGCATCAATCAAGACCTCGGCTAATTCAATAAGATCTTCAACCTGCATCGGGCCGGCATTGTTTTCAACTGTATTGATTGCATCACGCTTTATGGAAGAGAGATCATCCGGGTCACTCACTGTCTTAATTCCTTGATTACTAGACAACTCTTCTTTTATGAGTGCTTTGAGCTCATTCATCTTCAACTTTCTGGCTTTCTTCATTTGTTTTGATCTCCTATAAACAATGTTCCATCCTTGGCAATCGTCACATACGCATCCGGCCGATGTTTCTTCAACAGCTTGATCAACTCCCTGACAGTGCTGGCTTCACCTACTTTCACCGGTGCTTGTTTTTGTGGTATTACTATAGGACGAGCCGGCTTAGTTTCTGCTGGTGCTGACCAGCCCCACTCACTATCCGCTTCTGCTAACGCTTCTTTGATGAGCGCTTTTAGTTTCTGTATATGAAGTCTTTTTGCCACGCTCTATTATATATACTGATCGATTGCTTAGAGACTAATGTTAGACACATGGGCGGATCTTTTGGTAGCACTTTACCCAAGAAAGACACCCCATGGAGCTGAATTCTTGGTTAAACCATTGCTGATCTGCAACGCCGGGCTCGGCAGTACGGTAGCACCTGGCTTCTTTCTTTAGATAGAAAAAGCATGTAGCACAATAGCTAGCATACTTGATATCTTTGTTCATTCTCATAGTGATAATAAGAACAAGGCATTCTCTTCTGCCCACTTCCCATTGAATGCTTTGACGTCGAGGACATCACCTGCCATGTATGCATATGGATCATCTTCCTTGTAGCGGTAGAAGTAGTGGGGGCAATCATTATGTGTCCTTCTTTTCTTTAGTGTTCCTTCGAGCCATGCATAACATGCATCACAGCACCAACATCCATCAGAGGGGAGGTAGCTCTCACAACTGTTGCAATAGCTAGCGATCTTATCACTCTTCTTTAATCGGATCATGGTTTCAAATGATTCTTTGCATTAGTAGCTGGCGCATCAGACCAACGATATCTGCCTGTTGGCAGGAAGTCTACACATTCTTCTACTGATATTATCTCATCGATCCATTCATTGTTAATTGGATATTGACAGCCACGATAGCTGCAATAGCTGGTCATCTTTGCATCTTTGTTCATCCGCATACTGTATTATACCATGATAGCATGCACTTGTACTTATCTTTGAGACACCGGTGTGCTATCAATCAATCGATGCTAGTATCCCCAGAAATCTGCGCCACCCTTGTTGCGGCTCTCTCGCTCTCTATCTTTTTGAGCAGCTTTGTCATGCGCTCTTTGCTTATTCTTCACAGCCAGCTTACGCTCTTTACGTCCGGTAGGTGAGTTCCATTCAGCTTCTTTCTTCTTCGACTCTTCATCTTCACCAGCTACTAACTGCACCATATACAACATCGCATCGGCAAGGGTTTCATGCTCTGCTCCTTGAATTGTGTGGTATGGAACTGATTCACCAACATGACTTGGGTTCCATTTTTCTCCTCGAGGCATGTGAGTACCAATTTGTTTACTATACTCAGCTATAGCTTTCGACAAATCTCTTATACGATTATGTCCCTCATTATCGTCCAACCAAGGTTTGTCTCTCCAAGCTGTATGCTTCCATTTTAAATCATCGAAAATCTTCTTCGCTTCTTTGAACTCTTTGCTATTATATACCTTACGATCTTCAACACCTTGAGCTCTATCATTCTTAGCACTCTTATGTGCTGACCACTTCGACTTGATTACATCGATGAGCCCTTCATACAACTTGGTTCGTTGGTAGTGTCTAATCTCTTCTCGGACCATCGCTCTCAAATCATTCGCTTCCAACCTCTCATTATATGGTCCACCTACTGGTTTCCTGTCTTTTCCTACACCCACTGTTCTTTGTTCTTCTTCACTATATTCATCATGGACCGCTTGCCATGCTTGCTCTTTCTTTGCCTGTTGATCATTGGCTATAGCATTAATGGCATCATCAAGGACCTCAACCACGTCGGGGAAAGGTATATTGCTTCCGAAGCGTTTCTTAAGCGATCGAATTGCTTTGTTCTTGATCTCAGCTCGAATTGCATCGAACCTTTCGCCTGCTACTGCTTCTTTGACAAGTGCTTTAAGCTCGCCTGCTTTCATCTTCCGTGTGCGCTTCATACGTTGGTCCCCTGATATAGAATATATATACTGTAATGTCATTCGCTTTCAATATATATATCATAGGAATCAATACATGAAGATTAAAAGAAGTAGACTTAAGTGGCTTATCAAAGAAGAAGTAATGAAGAAGCTACTCAAGCCCAAACGTCGGCGGCCAATGATGAATGAGATCTTTGGTTTCAGCAAAGCGGAAAAGGCGGCGAAGTCTAATAAAGCTGTATTGAACAATCCAGGATTCAAAGTATTACTTGATGCATTGGAGACACTTGTCCAGCTTGATCCAATAAGCAGAAAGAACTTGGTTGACAAGCTTTCCAGCTCAGATGACAATGTTGAACTTAAATTGGCTGGCGAAGTTGAAGATGAGGAGCTGCTAGGGAAGAAGCTGAAGTTGCTTAAGCAAGCGTTCTATGCCAAGGAGAAGAAAGGTGATCCATGGAAGTTAGCAATGCCGCTCGCTGACTATGTTGCTAACATCAAGGCAACGCTGGATCGCTCTGCAAAGTATGACAATAAGATGGCTGCTGAGAAAGCAGCAGTGGAGCGAGCATGGAAAGAAAAGGAAGTTCATTGATACGTATACGGTATCTTTCTTATATTTTATATACCTTCTTCCAGTAGTTGGTGTATTCCTGATTGTTGTTGAACGGCGCTACAGGCGTCTCACTTGTAACTAGCGCCGATGCGATCGCTTTAGCTGTCTCTTCAGTGGGCATCATACCATGGACAACATTCTTCTTCGTCTTCTTATCAGCAAGGTCAAACATCCATTGCTTCTCCATGCGGTCGAACATCACAGATGCATCTAAGCCCTTTGGGTAATGATGCGCTAATGTGCCATGTGGTCGGAGCTCCGCCATGTCCCACCATACGAACTGCTTGTCACCGATCTTCTTCCATCCATCTGCAACATCATCTCCGAACTTCAACGTACCCCGCCGATTAGCGTACTTAGCTAGCTTGGCTTGCTTCATCCGCGTTGTCGTTCCACCCGGCATGCCAGATAATCTGCCTAGCGCCGAGCGCAATTTAGATTGTTTCGGGTACTTAGAAGACTCATTCATCTCGATCGTTTCCTCCACGATCTCCTTGATCATCGCTCTAAGACGACCCATTCCCATGCGCTTCATATATCATTCCTCATATGCTGATCTATTATATATAGCGTAACATAGCTATGTTCCATGATGAAACCACCCTTTAACCCCTTATATAGTAGTACCATAAATGTCATAGAGCTGTTCAATGCCGATGATGGTAGCACTCGGTATACATACGTCAAGGGGCGGGGGCTGTCATTGTGATATGTCATGTGGGGCGGGGCTCCATTAAAAAGGCCTCTAGTGGGGCGGGGGGCCGCCAAGCTGTGCGGGGCCCCGGGGAGCTGGCGTGCATGCTTAGCCCCCGCGCGAGACAAGACCAATTTTTGAAATGCCGAAAGAACTTTTGTCACTGACAACTCTCCCGAGAGCTCAAGACTAATTTTTGAAATGCCGAAAGGGTTTTTGTTTCTGATAGCTCTACAAATATCTCAAGACTAATTTTCAAAACACCGTTGGGTTTGAGCAATTGCTCACTGCTCGCTCTTCCAAGACTTCAAGACCAGTTTTTGCCGCAGACACACGCCTGCAGTCAATTTGCCTTTCGCTCAAAATTTCTGGAAACTATTTAGTGAAACTATCGAATCAATTGATTTAATTCAGTGAGACAAGCTAAGTCAAGCTCAGCTTGATCGTCTTACACTCTTTGCTAGCTCATAGATGTCATTGAAGTCACCTGCTGTCTTCTCATCAAGATCTTCAACCTCTTGTTCTCTCGATGTGTCAAAGCGAGACAACCACGATGTCAACTGGTTGATGTCAGGCACATCGAGATGACCGATGACGTCTTCACCCAAGACGTCGAAGAACTTCACCCATGCAGTGACCTTCGATGGTTCATCAACAAGGCTAAGCCAATATAACATACCACCAATTGCATCAGCAAGTGACTGTGACGCAAGACCCATTTTTCCATATTTGCTCCGGAGCCTTTCATGCTCTTGTGCTTTTGCTTTGTCTGCTTGCACTCTTGCATGACTCTTGGTTGTCAATCCCAATGTTGGATCGAGTGACTTGCTGTCTTTGTCCCAAAACCCTTCGTTGGTCTCCCTAGAGTTCCTGGTCTCTTCACTGATGATCTCTTTCAATTGTGCTACAGATAATTTCTTCATAGATATATCTATTTCATGTATGTCATCAATGACATAGTTTTTGTACAATGGTGTCGCCAGAGAATATATTCATCATATGGGATGCAAAGAAAGAAAAAGAAAGAAACTCGGCCCCGCCCGCTTCATGATATTGCTTGGTCTGATTTTGGCCGCAACTATCGCGCTACTATCTTTCTCTTTCAGCACCCCTTTTTCTTCTTCAGTTGTCGTCCAGCCATCTCATCAAGAAGTAGCGCATAGTCATGATTGCAACTGTAAAGAGATAGATTGTTCTTTTGATCATTGACGCCACATCCACGAATTAGATTCAAATGTAGATTTTTCAATAGCATTACTCCATCTTTTTACGGACGGTTTATAAACGCCAGAATCAATATCAATAACATTCTCTGCTTGTGCATTGTTTATTATCTCAATATAATATTGTGATGTATTCTACCACCTCGGCGTCCCGGCACCCTAGCTGATAATCCGATGTGCACACCTTGACCATAGTCCGAACCTATAGATACTTCTTCAATGACACCAGTCATGACTTCATGTTTACCTCTGTCACTGGTAAATTGAACGGTCTTACCCATATACATTTTTTTGATCTTTGGTTCCCACTTGCTGTAGATCACTTGCTCTGCATCAAGTGTCTCTTGATATATTTTGTCTTTTAGCTTGTTAAGCTTCTTCTGCTCACCACTACCTGAAGAATCACCAACATTAAGTGGAAGTGTATCATGCTCTGGTGGTGGATGGGGGAGTGTGTCACTCAATTTTGACGGGTCTCCCATGGGAAGTGAATCTGAATTTGATTCAATTAATTGAAGCTTTAACTCATTTTTGACTAGCTGTCTTAGTTCATTTAGTTTTATTTTCATGGAATCTTCCTTTGAGTTACAATTACTCTTTAGCTTATATTTAATTATTACTATTGCTGGTCATTTGGCTGACTTTATTTTGTGGTTCGCTTGCTTTGCTGCTTTGCTGCTTTGCTGCTTTGCTGCTTTGCTGCTTTGCTTTCGCGCGTATAACGCGTTTTTCCCACACTGTGACAGGCTATATAGAAAATTTCATTTCACAAAAAAATTTCGATAACATGTGCGGTGGGTCATCAAGTTATATCAAAGAATATCACATGCTTTGGGTTGGTGACACTGACACCAACGTTCATTATATGGAAATCTGTAACATGTGCAAGTCCATGTGTCATTGCTACATGCATAATAGCTTGAGCATATCCAATTAGCAAACTTTTGGGATTACCCTGTTTTGCTAGTGAAGCAAGTTTTTCTTTCACTTCTTGTGTGCGCCATGCTTCTAGCACTTGCTCTTTTGTTGGTGTACCATGAGCTGGTCTTGAAAATCCATATTGATCCTTGGGTAGACCCGGGGCAACACTCATTATATCTTTTAACACACGCTTCAATGTAGCTGCGAACGTTTCAAGTTCATATGCAGCTCCCGGGATATCAAAGATATCATAATATATACCCATAGGTATTATCTCAGACAACTCTGCCCACCAGAATAATTTTCCATCATGTGTATCTCTTGCTACATCATATACCATGAAGTCATGCTTAGACCCTTTACCTGAATGCATTCTAGCTGAGATGCTTTTCAATGTTTTGATTGGGTCACCCATGCCGTCGTCGTCGAGTCCTTTCAAGTATCTTGTAGCGATTACAAATACGTGACCATTCTGTAAAAGAAATCCACTCTTTTGTATACCTTTACCAAGCTTTTTCTTTATTTTGCTTTGTGAAAGTGTAGGAATCTTCTTTAATTCGTCAATAAATAATTTTCGCCGATCCCCGGCACCCCCGCCACGATGTGGAATGATATATAATTGTTCGCTACTCAAAAACGAAATATTATATTCCAATGTTTGTGTGTCAGTAGATTTATCTGCCTGCTTGACAATTTTCATACTGCCCCGGGGCTCAGGATCATCAACTGATAGAGGATGATCATCTTTTCCCCACTCACCTTCTTCCCAATCTTCGAAAAGAAGTTCTTTATGGTCTCTTAAATATTTCATCAAAACGTTCCTTTAATTTATGCGATATCAAATAATATCAATTTGCTTGGATCTGCTATATTTACACCAACATTTTCAAAGTGTGCATCACGTATAACATCTGGACCATAGTTGATTGCAGCATGAATTATAGCTGCAATCCAACCCCATGTCAATTCTGACCCTATTAACACAGACACCTCTGACACTACGTCCTGTATATTGATTAACCAATGAGGTAATTTTCTTCTTGCTGTTCCACGAGATTTGAATATTCGAATCATCTTGTCGGCATCGATGTTTGGTTTCTCTTCTACTATCCATTGCACTATGGGTACAATATTTTCACGTATTCCATCAACCGCATGCCACTCAACCTTAGATTCTTTTCCACTGAATATGTTGACATACATATTAAGCGGGATTATTTGACTCATCTCTGCATACCAATAGTGCCCATTACTTGTTATCTTGCCGGTATCAAATACGCCTAAGTCACCAGTAGTTGCTTTACCACTCCAAAGTCTATCTTCAGCTTTTTTCATGATTTCATAGCCCGGGCTATCTGTTTCTTCACCACTGCTGATAGATAACACATGTCCGTTGCTTAGCAACATCGCTATCTTATGTGCACCCCTGCCTAAGAACTTAGTCACTTTCCATTTACTTAATTGTGAAACTTTATCTTCTATATTACGTGCACCATAATCATGAAGCACACCATTATCAGCTAAATTATTATATTCTTCACTTGATATATCGCCAGCCCGCTTAGCAGCCATTGCTATAGATGTCTTAAAATCTCTCCACATATATCCGGCAATTGAATCACTAATAAACTTATCATTGCTATCAAAATGACCACCCACAATTGTTTTTCTTGATTTGACATCAGATGTTGAACTATAATCATTTGATCCATCAGTGGCAGTTGGTGCGTGAAGATCAACAGTCTCGTTGATCAGTGCCCTCTGTATCAGTAAACGTAGCTTGTCTTCTTGACACATCATGATATATTATATATCATCATACCAGCTTATGTGACATCCAAAAAGCATCTTGATTGGCTATGCTAAAGCAGTTGCGCATGTGATGATGACACATGGTGCAGAACATACAGTTGATTTTCATGCTGGAAATGTTGGTGTGTCAATTAGCAATCCAAATCATGTCATCTTTTTTGATGTCCGGCGCTTGCTGCATCATTTAATGCTTTTTTTGTTTCATGATCTCTAAACGCAACTTTTATATCTTCCTTGGTGGGCTTTCCAGTTACTTCATCATAATAATGTACTTTTTGATTATGCATCATTGCTCTTTTAATATTAGAGATAACTCTATTAGCGATAGATGATACTGAATATCTTGTATGTCGTAGGTTCGGAAAATATATATCATAATACACTGCCAGTGGAATCACTTGTGAAAGCTCTGCCCACCAGAAATTTACATCTGGTTCTGTAAATTCACCGAAGTCATACACCATGAAATCATGTTTAGACCCTTTACCACTAAACATGCGATCTTGAATTCCCTTTAATATATCTAAAGGTTTCTGCATGTTATCATTGTACCCGCTTACGTAGCGTGTTGCAATCACAAATACATGATCATTTTGTAATAGAAAGCCTGTCTTTTGTATGCCACTACCTAATTTCTTCAAGATTTTGACTTGTCTTAAAACTTTGATACTACCCAGCGCATCAACAAAAGCTTGTTTATCTCGGGTATCTGCCAGATGCTTGAGCATCTCAACATTATGTGTAAAGACCTCAGGATTTATCTTGGCCGGCCCACTAATGAAATTAGATGGAATTCCACTAGGTGTATCAACAATATCAGATTTAAATTCACTGTCTTCTTTACCTTGGTTAGGTTTGTTGCTAAACTTGTCTATGACATTTTTAATGAATTTCTTTAGAGCGGCAATTGGCATAATTTATGTACCTAGTCTGGTTTCTTTACTAATAAGTATATTATTTATTTACTATGTATAAAGTTATATAATTATAGCATGGTGAGCAAAGTAAAACTCTTATTGTATCTGCTATTTATAAGCACCATAGTAGTTGCATGTGGTCCAGAAAGAAGAGATAATAGAAGTAGCACAACTGCACAAGACACTAATATTCGTGATGCTGTGTTAGATCCGGATTTTGAAGGATTTGAAGACGAAGAAGAAATAATTGAAGAAGAGGTAGAAGAGACAAAACCTTGCCCTCCTGAAAATCTTGTTCCGGGATCTTCTCCTGGATTAGCAATGTTTAGAACACCAATGCGTGATGCTGATGACAATATTCATGATATTCATGACTTTTGTGAAGATAATGACCCTGAGATGCGTGTGACAATGTTGATCTCAAGTACAATGTGGTGACCGACTTGCGGTTCTGAGTTCAGAACATTGAATTTGCTAGCAGAAGAATGGGAGAGTATGGGAGCGAAGGTATTCTATACTGTGTTTGAGAATAGAAGTGGTCAATCACCATCTCAATCAGATATTGAGGAATATGAAGCCAGTGTACATAGTCAACTTCGTTTAAATGATGAAGAAGATATTCCAATACGAGCACTTAACGATAGAGCGAGAAACATACCGGTTATATTTCGTAATGCAAAGGGCGCAGGATTACTTCCATTTATTGTACTTATTGATGAAGATATGACTATTATTGATACATTCCCTGGAAGCGAAGTACGCGTAGTGCACTCAATGATTCAAAACTTAATCTATTGAAATAAATAATTCATGCAAGCTGGCTTATTAAAAGAGTTTATAATGCTAGAAGTAAAGCGCCAAAAGACACGTACACTATACCATATAGGATCTAAACCACCTAAACCCGTACGCAAAGAACATGCGCAACAATGGTGGGATGCAAAAGTCCCGCCGGCCGGGTGGAATAGATGGTGGCATAGTAAGAGAGTTGAATCAGGTGTCTTTATGTCAGATAATCCTATAGGTGTTGCTCGTAATCATGGGCGACACGGAAATATATATGTATATGATGTCCCTGAACTGGGTGATTAAAAAATCAGGTGGGATACATAGATTTGATTGGGCAAGAGAATTATTGATTCCTAAAGGTGTATGGGAAGAGTGGGAAGCTTCTATTGGAAAACCTATCTCGCCCAAAGGTTCAATGAGTGAAAAGAAATTTGATAATAAGCTCATGAGTATTGGTGGTATGTATAACACACATATGAAGAACCTTAGTAAAGATAATCTTAAAGATAGCTTTAGAATTCTACTTGATAAAGAACCACATGAAGTCAATGCAATATTAAAAATGCTTTCAAAAGAGCAAATAGAAAAATTAATCGCTGGTGTTGATGATCATATAGCAGCTGTTGGTAATAATCCACTTGCAATATTTGTAGATAATGATAAAGCGAAAAATTTAAAAGCGAAATTAAATGATTATATTTAACACATGAATATAGAAAAAGATCATGTATACAAGATAAAAAATAATGATAATTGCTTTCTTGTAGTCAAAGCGTTGACAAGTAAATTGTCTACTACATATGATGAAAAAGGTTTTAAAACAGATCCATTCTATTTTTCTGGAAGAATATTAGATACATCAAAAAGTGGAAGTACTAAAAATATCACAGGAAATCTATGGTGGACATGGGAAAAAGGTGAGACCATAAGGGGTCTTTCTTGTGACATGAAATGGGAAGAAATATGTATTGACTATAGTACAAATTCACTTATCAAATTAAAAGATATGCTTGAAGGTAAGGTATGTAATTGTAATCATTGCTCAGGTTCGAATTTACCATAATTACCAATATTTGCATTTGGATAACGTGATATCAAATAATCAAACCATTGCTTTCTAATTTTTGATATCAACTTTGTAACATCATTCTCGTTATGACCATAGTGCGTACCCATGTCAAGTATATCATCTAAAAACTTATCAATCACCTGCGACGCCGGCTTGTTCAACATCTTAGCACGTTTATAAAGGCCGGCGACATGTGCTTCTGTTTCTGACTGTGAGTTGTAATATCTATCAGCAGATTCTATGCTTGACCAGACATGCCCATCATCTTCTGCTGGTATTACATCATCAATATTACTAAGCACATCTGTAGATTGTGAACTATGTTCTAATTCATGTCGTAATGTATCTTTTAATTCGGGAATTAGTACTGAAAAGTCATGATCTGAAAAATCAACAGGAATTACTATATTGATAATAATATCAGAATCTTCTCTATCTTCGTTGGATGCCCGTGTTGAATATTCATATGAACCAACGACATCAATATAATCAGATGTAGAAACGTTAACAACAACACTGTTGACCCAGTCTAGATCATCTAATAGTTCGTCAGCGACAAGCTCAAAATCTACTTCACCTTTTGTAGCGATTAACTCTCTCACTTCATCTTCTTTAAGCACATTGACAATTTTTCTAGATAATCCAGTTGTGTAATGCTCTAACGCTCTGCCCCTAATGACATCTTCATTAAGCAAGTAATCACGCCAACGTGTAAGAATATTATTCATCAGCATGCTCATAGTGCTATTTTCTCAACATAATCAGTATATATCATTGCTTTTGTTGTTGGTTCTTCATCATCAAAGGGCTCAACAACTTGATTTTGAATCAACTTATAGATTGACCTCCAATATTCTGGTGGATACGTATGATTATCACAATTATAATCATACGTATCATGCTTGTAGCTCAAGATAATATCTTCATATGACAAACGATTATGCTTTAACTTTAGTTGCCCTATCGCTGATTTACAAGTATTTGTTACATCATTAAAGCGTGAACATGTATAGCATTCAGGATAAGATATTCTTACATTATCATTTTTTTGTTTACGAAGTTTCACTACACGCTCCTTAGCTATGGCGTTCAATATTTATAATTGCTTCATCAACACGTGCTTCTAATGTACTTAACTCTTGTGCTAATGAAAGTAAATCATCATATCGTGGCTTCTCTTCTAGTAATTCATTCATAGCTTCAACAATATCAATCATATGATTCCATTGGTCATCAGTGATGGTGTTCATACTTGAAGCATCAGCATCATCTCTCAAGCTATCTGGATCAAATTTGTTTTCATTCATAACTTTAAATTTTGAATAAACTCTTTTTAGTGTTTTATCCATACTGGTGTAATTCCTATAGTTGCGTACAAGCTATAAATATATATCTTAAAAAGTGCCAGTAAATTCAGAAAATAACTATACGTATGAAGTAATTTACAAGTTTATATTTTTTTTTATAAAATGATATGTAATTTGTATTATACTTAATAATGTGGTAACTAACTTAAAGACGTATTTATTACTAAGTTTAAGCATTTTAATTCAATCATGCTCATCATGTACTGATGAACAAAAAAGTTATCCAGCAATACCTGATACTGCGTGTATAGTAGGCAATCAATTTGCCGTATATGATGAGTCAATTCCTGAAATCTGTGATAACATCGATAATAATTGTAGTGGTGAAATTGATGAGGGATGTGAATGTACTGTACGTGGTACAAGAATGATTTGGCCAGAAGAAGGTGGTCCTATTGAGAATGTTTTAGAAAATCCTAGATTATTCTATGGTCAATTAAAAGGTACCTGCAAACGTGGTAAGCAGATTTGTCGGCAACTACCAGAGGGCGGGTCCGAATGGGGGATTTTTAATGATGGTCCAGATAATATAGGTGGAACACTTGATGACATCTGGATAAAGCACGGGCAAGAGGGTGCCATTTTACCAGAAACAGATCTTTGTGATAACATTGATAATGATTGTGATGGTAGGGTAGACGAAAGCTTAAAGAAGTCCTGTTGGTCACGCAACACTGACTGGTATACATTTAACTCTCCTCAAAACCCTGACACCCCTTGCAGAACCGGTATACAGATTTGTGAAAATGGACATTGGACTAATTGTGAAAATGAGATCTTACCATTGACAGAATCATGTGATGGAATAGATAATGATTGTAATGGTGTAGTTGATGACAACATTTCAGTAGTTGGTGAAGAGTGTGGTTTGACTAGTGAAGGGCAATGTCAAAAGGGAAGTCTAGCATGTGATGCCAGCACATATGACTTAGAGTGCATTGGGTATATTAATCCGGATGATGAAACATGTAATGACGTAGATGATGATTGTGATGGAGATGTTGATGAAGAACTTTATAGACCATGCCAATCTGTGTGTGGTTCAGGATTTGAAATATGTGAGTGGGGAAATTGGGGAAATTGTACAGCAGTTGAACCAACGGAAGAACTTTGCAATGGCATAGATGATGATTGTGATGGCAGTATAGACGAAGGTCTGGCTTGTGCGTGCCCACCCTTGCTTGTAGACGTCTTGATTCCCTGTATAGGGCAAAGTGTTGTATGTGGTCAAGGATTTAAGTCATGTATAGAAGATACATCCGGTGAACTTATTATGACGGAATGTTGCTTACAAAGCTCATTCTTCCCGTTTGACGAACCGTTTGCTTGTGACACTGGACCCGGAATAATTGTACAAGAAGAATGTAATGCATATGATGATGATTGTGATAATGACATAGATGAAGGGCTGGTAGATAGTTGTTACCCTGGTCCACCAAATACACGAAATGTAGGAAGGTGTTCTGATGGCACAATGGTATGTGATCACGGAAGATGGGGAAATCATGTTGAAAACGTTTTCTTAGAAAATGCATGTGAAGGTGCTATTCTACCTGCAGAACGCGAACTTTGTAATGGCATAGATGATGATTGTGATGGTATGATAGATGAGGGATTGAATAGTCATGAAAAAGTAGACATGGTATTCATCCTTGACCAGAGTGGTTCAATGTGCTCATATGTCAATGCACTTAAACAAGGTATCCAACCATACATATTTGAATTTGAAGGTACAGAGCATAAGTTTGCAATTGTTGATGTCCCCGGCACACCGCCCCTGGGTGCACAACAACGTAGTGTCCCACCAAGATACAGGGTTGACTTTGTTGATGCATTGAGATTTAATCAAATATTAATAAACTGGCAATGTGACAATTATTCAAGTGAACCACAATATGATGCAGTTTACATGACAGCAACAAATGAAATTGGGCTTTCATGGAGAGAAGATGCATTTCCAATGCAAATTGTCATGACTGATGAAATTGCTCAATCTAATAGAAATCCAAGATTATTTGCTGGTAGTGTTGTAAGTGCTTTAAGCCCATGTCAAGTTGGTGATTGCGGAAATGTCAACCAGATGGAAGTTTATGCTATAGTACCTAATTGGGCACACCAAGAATGGTGTGCCCCATCAAATATTGCAATTGAGTGTTATGATTTATATCCAGGAATTGATAGTGCGTCAATTAGAGCATATCTAGAAGATATCTTTTCAGAAGTTTGTCGCTAAAAATTAACTAACAAATTTACTTATAAGTACATTATTAATGAGATTAATAGTTTCTTGAGGTGACTTGACTTCAAATGAATTTGGTTGTGTTGCATCATAGATTGCACGATCATTCCCATCACCGGTACATTTATCACCAACGAAATAAATATTATAATTTTTAAAGTGTGCTAGTGTATAACACTTATCCCACCCTATAGGATATATATCAAATGATGTTTGCCCACCAAGGACCACTGTCGACCCCATGTGGTTATCAGATTGAGGGTCAGTATATTCCTTTAGGAATTTTTTAAGTTTATTTAAATACTCGTTTCTTATTTTATAAAGGGAGTCTAATTTAATAAATTCTTCTCTATCTTCTTTAGTCGCTGCTCGTCCAATTGGTGACCAATTTATCATTGGCCCGCGATAGCTAATAAACTCTCCTGATAGTGGAATAGAATTTGAGTAATGATGGTGGTTTAACATGTCACATTGCAGTTCCAACAGGTACTCTACAATAAGCCTATATCTTCTGTTGCCTAGGCTTTCACGCATAGAGGCTGAATGATTGAGCCTATACCCTTTACCATCAAACATGTAATATTGTGTCCCATTACAAGGCATTATATGCTTGATCATATGTCCGAAGTCATTATCGTTTATATATGGTACTTGCTCTTGAATATAATCGAGACCACTACCCGTTACAATTCCAATCTCTGTGTTACTGAGTGCTAAATTCGCAATTGCTTTACAAACATCAAAGCTTATTTCTTCTCGTGCTTCTGCCAATGTTCCATCAAGGTCAAAAAGCACTACATTTTTTTTATTATTCATATTAACATTATAAAATAGATTATCAATCATGTTAATATGAAAGGAGTATTCAATGTTTGAAAATAAAAAAAGTAAATCTAGCTGGGCGTTACAGATTGGCGAGTTGAGGCTGGATGTAGTTAAAGCTAGTCGGCCAAAGTTAACATTGTCAAAGCCAGGCGAAGACATTAAATTTGAAGCTCTTCAAATTACTATGCTAGACAATGCCGAACCATCAACATCACATATTGTCATGACCTGGCTAAGTGAGCAAATACAAGATGCTCAATATAGTAAAGCTATTATACTAGCAATGACAAATGACAAAGGTGATATAATAGAAAAATGGGAATACGAAGGTGTAAAGATAAAATATATTGATTTTGGTGATCTTACGATATATGATCAAGAACCAATTACTATTTCAATGTGGCTATCATATGAACAAGTAATTCTCCATAATAATGACAAATAATGTAATATATATAAATTATGGAGAGTATTACAAATAATGAATAGACAACAAATGATTAATCACTTGCTAGAACGCGGAATTTTTGGAGCTGATTTTTTAAACTCACTCTCAGATACACTATTACGTGAGCACTATGATTATGATATTAGATTACTTGAGAGAATAGGCGTTGCAACTAAGAATCCACAATTTCTTTCTGAAAGGTATATGAAAATGGCCGGCGTTGATAGTGAGATATTATTTGAATCGCGAGGGTCGCGATCACCAAAAAAGAACCAGAACAAATAGCAACACCAACTGATGATAAAGGTGGTTCAGATAATTTAAATGCAGATGTAAAGAGTAAATCAGAACTTAGAAAAAATCTTTTAACGCTTGTAAATGATGATCGGTTTAAATCTTTGAGTGGACAGCAGGCTCAAGCTATATCATTATACCTTACACATGCTTTAAAGCGTGCTGAGGAGGATGGTGCTCAAGCACTTAGCAAGGCAAAAAATGCCTTACGTAAAATTGGTGCCTAATACAAAAGTTAATTAACTTAATCTATGCCAGTCAAGCATTAAAGGATCCCATTTTGCCTTTGAACAATGAAAATGCCCGACTACTCCTCCACCTTCTTCCCAAAATTTTGATACAGGATTTCGCTTAGGGCCTGTGATAATGTACTCATCATAACCATCAATAAATTTCCCAGCTTTCTTTGGAACACGTAATGGAATTTCAAGATGTGTTGTCAATACTTTTATTAGATTAATTGCTGCACGTTGTTGTTCGGTGAATAATGCTAGCATTCTCTTTGGTTTACCGTTCCATGTTCGAGTGATAATTGGTGGAACACGCATCCCTTTTCGCTTATACATATAAGCATATCTTGGATCTGCGACTGTACTTACATCAAATGGAATTGAAAAGCGATTCATTTTTCCTGTAGCATATTGGTATGCCTTAGCAGGATCAGTAAAGAATTGATAAATAGTTCCATCAGGATCTATGTCCCATGCTGTCGATAGACCACGCTTTGAAAGAATTTTAAACGCTTGACTAGAAGAAATTGTCGCGTCATGATGTGCAGCAATTATTCGTACCTTATCTAAATTTTTACGCTTACCATAACATTTTTTATCTTTTATATCTTCAAATGACATCCCACCTGGCTCATTCGGTGTGATTACATTGGCATTGATAGGTAACTGTTTACCATCAAAGAAAATATAATCAACAGTAGCATCAGCGAGAAAGTCAGTGTTGGAGTCGACTTTAAGAAACGCTTTGTGTGTTTTTGGTCCATAAATTCCGTCATTCACTAGTGGTTTAAGCCCATGATTGACTTGTGGGTCAATTAATTGAAATTCAAATACTTTCCATGCAAAATCATCACTAGCAGGATCTAATCCCCAAGGTGGATTACTAAGTAAATTAAGTCTTTTCAAAAAGACAGGGTTTATTTTTTTTGCAGCTTCAATATCAAATAAGCATTGTTGTGTGTTTAGTGCCATATTTTATATATATTCTAGCGCTCTTGAAACATCCATCTTCCAGCAGACTTCTTTGCAGTGAATCCTACAATTTTTAAATTGACATCAAATGTAGCAGCTTTATCTGTTTTCGCAGAGTTGATCGTATCATTTCTATTTTTAATAAATTCATCATAATCTGGTGCATGCATCACAAACACGATTGCAGGATTCGTAGTAAGACTTGCAAGTTGTTCATCTAACCTGTATAAGATAGTATCAGTGACATTACTATTTGGATAGTAGCGTCTTGTGTTTTCTATGATATCGTCTAGCACACCTCTATCAAACCATTCATGCTTCTTACTCATTGAGGCTCCCTTCAACTAATTCCATGCACAGTTCATTTAATTTTTCAATATCTACATGATGACGTAAGTTTGATGTTTCATACAATTCATTAGCATGAGCTTCTAATTTCTGTGCTTCATCTATTAACTTGTCATATGACCACACACCATGTCTAATATCTAATAATTCTTCAGCATCATGTCTATAGACTAACAATCCTCTTCCCTCTAGTAGCTCGATACAAGTTCGCATCATGCGAACTAAGTGATTTGCATGCTTTGTGTCAAATCCCCACTTTGCCTCAAGTGCAGCCCGCTTGGAATTTCGTGTTTCTTTCCAGTTGATATATTGCTTCCAGTGAGTGAGTGCATCATGATAAGATTTTTCTTTTTTAGCAGCATCAATCAAAAACTCGTAATCTTTATCAATTTTGTTTTCAAGCACTGAATAGTCAGATTGTGAAATAGCAGAGATCCAATCTTTGGGAACAAGCTTTTTATATTTTGGTAAGTCAAAATCTTCACGTTCTGGTTTTTTCTTTGGTGGATCTAGTAGCCATTTCTTGTGTGACTTAATTCTTTTAAGTTGTGCGTGTGCGTAGCCTAAGTATGCGTGTTTACATTTCTTTGAAAGAAATAAATCTCTATGCTCACGTAACTTCTCACCTAACTTCGTAATCTTGATAATATCTTTGTCACGCCCGAACAAGATTTCTAAAATATTTGGATTACAATTAGCTGCGAGTTTCATGAACTTACGTAATTCATAAATGACACGATCAAGTTCACCCTTCATCTCTATCTGTTCTACATTCTTTGAAAACCCATGATAAAAGTCACGCTCTGCTATAAAGATACCACGTGTATCTAAGTCAGATGTTTCAATATTTGTCCCATAAGCGTGTGAGCCACCCACAGTTTCTAGTATTATAGATTGTTCATCAAGTTTCATTGATCTACTTCACTTTCTAAATGAAGATCTGCCAAGATCTCTTCAGTTATCATGAATAATTGGGCGGCGCTTCAGTGACTATGGACACAATTGCCTTACCAGTTCCTGATTCACGAATCTCTATTCGTGAATATCTACGCCTATCAACATTATGCAAACAGCGTTTGTCAGATGATCCCTCTTTCAGGTATTGCCACCCATTAAACGTGTTAAATGCTGTCATACCATCATGGGTCACCTTTACTGGTCGTCTTATAACCCATACATGATATGATTGTCTGTCATCAGTTTCATTTCTATTTCGTTGTTGTCTTTTCATTATTTTACCTGTGCTGATAAATTGATTTTATGTAGATATTCGCCAACTGCATTTTGAAAATCTGTAGTCTTAGCTAACTCTTCTGCAAACTCCTTGCGCTTGACACCTACAACATCTGGCCTATATTCATTAATATATTCCGTTGCAAATGTCTTCATAGCACGTAAGAAGATTGATCTAACGCCTGTGAATGTAATTGGTTCTTTTGTAGCTGTAGAGATTTTCTTTGCAATCTCACGATAGTCCACACCTGGGCCCCATTCTTTTTTCGCTACATTAAATTTCTTATTTACTCTATCCATGATGACTCTCCATATCAAACCATATAGTAATTATACTATATTAATTTTAAATGTTTCATTCTTAAAAATATAGAAAATTACTAGTTTATTACAAAGTATTTTTGAAGTGATCAAAGTTTTTTAACATTTCATTCAAGATAATGAACTTGTCTTGGTCACATGCACAACCATATAGTGTATCACTTGTCTGCAGGTAGACTACATTTGCCCTGTAATACGTACATGTATGTAAGCGTACATGTGCTCGTTGTTGTTGGGTGCAGTCACAGTCATTTATTCCAAATCGTGTATATGATTCTACTGCACATTGTGCTTTAGGGTGAAGGCAGATTGTATGTATTTCGTCATTGATTCTAAAAATGTGGTGGACATTTTGACTTATATTGTCACGCTTTCTTTGAATAATAATATCGCTTGCAGTGTAGATATCATGTAAGCTAAACACATAATAAATATTACTTAAATGAATCTGTAAGTAGATCTTTTATATAAAGTTCATTTAATTCAATGTCAGGTGCAAATGACACTGGATCTTGTTCACCGGGTTTAAATTTTTGTGGGGGCCAGTTAGTGTCTAATGCTCTACTTAATGCACCGTATATACCTGCGTCTCTTCTAAGATTAATTGTAAATCTTAGTGCGCCCTGCGTTGTACCTTGTGGTGAGAAGTGAACATCTTTATTCTTGACAAAATATATTTTCTCATTGTCGATGACAGCAACACCATCAGCTTCACCCCATGACTTGCTATTTCTAAGCAAAGAGTCTAAATCTTCTTGAAATTTATCAAGAATTTCTTCATTTGGCATATTTTCACGACCACTTCTATATTTTTTATCATATTCTTTTGCAATATCAAATGCATGATCAGCAATATCTTTTGCAGATAATTCATTTCTTCTTGCACCTGTTATGCCAACTCTTTTAAACATATCAAAAGGCCACTCAGTCTTATCCCAGGCACCTGATTTACCCATAGGTGCTATGTCTATTGCATTAATGCCGCCGCCAAATGAATTATCTTTGACATGCCAATATCGCTTATCAATAGTTAAATCATATGCAGACCCTGGATCAACCATTGTATCATTTTCAAGCATAAACATTATTGTTACTTCGCCCCGACCAACAGTAGCAACTTTTTCTTCTTCATCTGCAGATTTTGAACGACCATGTGTTACAACATCATTTAATGGTAATAGCGTATGGGGGACGGTAAGTGACCCACCAGCTGTTGGCAATTTAAGTGAATACATATCATTGATGAATTCTGCACCATGTTTTCTATATAAAACGTATAACTTCTCTATTGCAAGTCTTTTTAACTTACCTTCTTCAAACTTTTCTAAAAACTCATTAAATTTTCTTGCTTTCTCCGGAGCATGCTCTTCAAAAACATTAACCAAGTACTTTGTGATATTACCTCTATCAAGTTTAGTGACACCATGACTTATATCAGAATGTGCCTCTAGAAAATTTGTTAATTTTTCTTTTGTTCCATCATTTATAAACCAACGTTCTTTATCTATTTGTATTACTGATTCATTAATAAAACGTATCAATAGTTTTTTCTTAAATTGCATAATTTATATATTCTGTTGCAATTGATTATTATCCAGTTTTAATACAACTGGACTACCAAAGCCCCATAATTCTAATCTGTCAACATACCATGACGCATATATTTGTGTATCTTCATTATCTAGAAATTCTTCTTCTGTTTGATAATATGCTAAAGTCATGTGGGGTTTATAGATACGTTTATTTTCTGGATCATCACCATAGTAGTGCTTGACTTCTATTCCTGCATTTTCTAATGCATCTCTTATTTTGTAATGAATATCTAATAATACATTGCCCATTGCTTTTGCAAAAAATACATATCCACCTCTATCACTTTGAGGTTCGAACTTGTCTGTTCCACATAAATTAATAGCGAATGGTTTGTAATTACTAATAACGCTCTTAATTATATTTTGAATCTTTTCAACATTCGCAAAATCTTTGTTAATAATGAGAAGTGTTATATGCTTTGGGCTTGTATCTTTATTTTCATCATTCGCAAAATCAGGAAATGAAGTCTCTATCTTACGAACAATATTATCAGGTACTGTTATAAACAATCCAAGATCTTGAAAATCTTCCTCTAGTAGTGACCCGTAAGTCTTATTAAGCGTTTCTTTTATAAATTGTCTCAATGTTGGTAAACTCATAATATTTGTACCTCATAGTGCTCCATTAAGTGACTCAACAACACGTGTTACAAATTCTCTTAGTTGTTTTCGCTCTCTGTTGACCATGTTTATGCTAACATCTAGTTCATTGCTATCAAAATGTGCTTTAAACTTATCAGCTTGTGAGTATCTATCTTCCCAAAATACTAATGTTGCTACAGAGGGATTCTTTTTGAGAATATTTTCAATAGTTGAAATTTTAAATATAGCAGTGCTCCCACCTGGTGAAAGATGCAACTCGTCTGGTACTAGTGAATTCTTCTTTAAAATTGATGCTATAGCAGTTTTTAAGTCAGTAGTATTCCGACGTCCAGTCATGACTATTGTATAAACATCACTTTGTGCAACCGATTTTTTAAATTCATTTCCAGTAGGATTCCAAATAATATCACCACCGCTGAAGTTTTTTGATGTGTAATACCACTTTGGATCAACTTTTATATAATAACTTTCTTTGTCGGCACTACCACCAACATCACTCCCTGGTTGTATATTACTTCTAATTTTTCCATTGAATGACATGTAAAGTTCTTCAGACCATGGTATATTATCATAAAGTACCTCATATCTATGATTTTGATCATAGTCATATTCTGGATTAGAATTTATAGAGAATTTATCCGGATCAATAGGAGCACTAAAGCGCTCAGGTCTGGATGTCGCATATGGCTTGATGCCATCGTTTAATATGTACTGGATCCACATTGCGTTGACACCACCATTGTCATCATAATGACGTGTGCTAAAAAGCGTGTTATCAAAGTCATATACATGTAATTCTGTATAGTTGTTGGTTTCAGTCATAAAGTTGATCCCAATATGCTCGTAATGTCAAACCTTTCATCTTGTCTTTCTTTTCAGCTTTCGCTTTTTCCTCATCACTTTCCTCATCATCTTTATTTTCTAATATATTACGAAAAAATGCGCGTAATATATCTTCGTTGATAAGTGTTGAATCATCTTTAGATACACCGTGTATATCTTTGATTTTAAAACCTAAAGTCACATGAAAATCTTTGTCATCAAGTCCGATGTTATGTCTAACATTTTGCATTTCGGGCCAATCTACCACTACGAAGTATGCTGCATTATCCTCATCTTCGACAACACCTACGCCTTTATATGTGGGAGACGTTTTAACATTTTCTTTAAAGTTATTTATTATTATATTTTTGATTCGTTCTTTTGCTTGTTTTTTTGATAATTCTGGATTTTGTACTTTGATTTGTTTTATAGCTTGGCTTATTTCTCGAGCACCGACAACAGTAATATGCCACTCATGACCATCACGTTCAAATTTATTTTGCTCAAGTTCATCAGCGCTTTCTATAGGTATTTGTAAGCTCGGTTTTTGTACCGGAACATAAAAGTACCCTTTATTATATACTATGTTCATTTTCTTCTTTTCGTTTTATTGGTTATAAGTATTAATTTCTTGTTAGATAGTTAATTATTTTTCTAAAACGTTGTTAAACCAACTGGGAAACATTTTCTTGTTTCTATTATAGAAATATTCAAAATTCTCATCAAGAACATATGTAGAGCAATAATCTGACATACTTCTGACACTTCGACCAATGGCTTGGATAATTGTTTTTGTTGTCATATATGGATACCACCACTCCCATTTGTTCATGCGCTTACGAACAACACTGTCACCTAAATATGGATATGGTGTCTTACACAGAATTTGAAATCTAGATAAGTTGTCATATAAGTCAATTCCCTCTGTCATCGATGGTGAAATAAGAACCGTTGGTTTGTTGCTTGCCATATGCTCTTCAAGTACTTCTTGTCTATTTTCACTGTCATGAATCAATAATCTTTTATTTTTCACATTTTCATGAATATAACGTGCAACTTTATAAGTTCCTGCATGTATAATTCCTTTGTCATTTTTATGATGTTCAAGCAGCATTTTGACTGTTTGTGCCATATGAGGCAGTGTCATGTCAATTGATGCACGACTCATCTTACCAACAGGTGAATAAAATACTGGTCTATTTTTCAGTGGAAAGGGTGAATCGATTTCAATAAATTCTACTTGATCACTAGGTACACCTAATGAGCTACAAAATGCGCCTTTATTTAAAACAGTTGCTGATAACATTAAGACATTCTTACCAAATTTGAAAAGTAGATCATGTGAATATAGTGATACATCAATTGGTTTGAATTCAAGTTTACGTAATGATTTGTCGATTGCAGGAATAATATTCAAAACCCAATTTTCTTTAGTATAATCATCAAGAAATCGATTGACTTTGCAAAGGTGCTTGTCTAATTTTTCATAGCGCTTTGTAACTTTGTCTATTTCTGATTGTTTTAATTTGACTTCGCCCTCTGCATGCTTTGCAATCATCTTAGAGAACTTTGCGATTAATAAAATTAATGAGGGTTTATAATCATTTTCAATCCATATTAATGCTTGTCGGCTAGTGTTTATCTCAGGCATATGTATACCTAACGTGTTTGCGAAGCGTTCAGAGAATGACACCTCAACAAAGTTTTGTAACTCTGCAGCAATATTGTGACACTCATCAAGAATAAGTAAATTTCTTGGTTTGATATGTCCTGCATACACTGTCTCAGCTAAAAAATAGCTATAATTTGTTATACCTTCAAGACCATCTAAGAATGCTTTCTTTGCTTGCCTATAGACACAACCCATCTTTGAGCATGCTTTATAAAATTTAGATTGTTTCGATTCGAACTTCATGGCATGAATACTCTCAGCACATGATTGTTTATTATAGAATTTACATGTATAGTTGTCACTAGATTTTATACTTCGAAGCATTCCCTTAGGTTCTCCAAAGTCATTCATATATTGTTCTTGTAATATTTTTTGTGTTGTCAACGCATATGCACCAGCTTGAAAACCTTCAACTGGCTCTAATGTGCTACTTAGATATTTAGCAACGGTCACACCTATAGCAGATTTTCCTACACCTGTTGCTAAGTCACATACGACAAACTTTTTGTCATGTGTTATTATTGATTTCAATATAAAATTTATAGCTTCTACTTGTTGATTACGTGGCTTATCATATGGGAAATACTTTATCCAATCATTTTTTGTAATGCTCATCATTATACCTTATATTCGTATTGAAGTACTTGGAATTGTTTTTTTAATTTGTTGGCGTGATGTTACCTAATGCATAACCGGTAACTATTACTAATCCGAGTGTACCTATTACACCGATTAAAATACCACCTGCACCAGTATTAAAAAATCCAGGTGGGCTCATATTATCATGTAAAAATTGTATTTCTTTTTCTTTAAAATCTAATAAAGCTTTATTAGATTTTTCATTATGTTCAAGCTTGACATTAAGCATGTCAATTTGTGCCTGATAAGAAAGTTTAAGCTCTGCACGTAATCTTTCAAATTCATTAGCATGAAGCTTCCCGATATTTTCTATGTAGACCTTATTTCTTGCAGCAGCAATGTTGTTGAAAAGTAACCCATCAAATGGTACTTGCTCTCCCTCTGATACTTGTCTTGTTACAGCTGGTGATTGTGCATATGCAACATTAGTTGCTAGTAAAAACGCCGGAATTAAGAAAATCGTTATACCAATCTTCCAAGGCTTCTTCATTTTCATCTAAATTATCCAGTTCTTCTGCTACTTTCTTGTTGATGTCTTTACGTATTTCTTTTTCTTTATTCTTGAATTCTTCGTTGATTTTCTTGGCTATTTCAACTTTTCTTTTCTCAATACGCTCCATTTTTTCAAATGCTTCATCATCTATCTTTTTATTATATTTTGCATATTTATTAATGTTTTTATTGAAGAACTCTAGTGCGTTTACAAGTAAATCTTTATTTAGTATTTGTGTTACCGATGCTAGCACTATCAAAATAACAGCTATGCAAATCAATATCACGTACCAATATTTTTTAGATAATTGCTTTACTTTATTTGATAGTCTCATAGCTGATTAGCCTAATTCATCAGGTAACTCAACATCATCACCAGAGTGCTTTCTATCAGTATGCCTACGCATAACGTATGCACCCAATGTAGGTGTCAAAATTGATGCCACCAATGCAGCATCAAGAACACCAAAGTCAATATTTGTTCCGCTTACTGCAACTGATAAACCACTAAGTGTGAACTTTGCTAACACAACTAAAAACCCTAGCACAGCAAATGTCAACATAGCATCACGTTTATTTTTGCTATTTTTAATCATCCACCTATTTTTAATCATGTTGTTGTTCTCCTATTAGTTTAACATATTTTGATCACGTGCGTCTTGTACAAATTGATTCATTACATAATATTCTAGTTCATCTTCTATATGTATTTTAAGATTCAATAATTGTTTGTTAACAGTTTCGATATTATCGGTAACATCGACTTCTTTTTTCTTTTTACGCTTAAATAGATTAAGCAGTTTTTCTAGCATATCTTTTGCCCTTGGCGCGCCTTTTCTTTTTACCTTTTGTAAGTTTATCAGCAACACAAAAACTTGCCCATGAATTAGGCTTCACTTCACAATCAAAACCCTGAGCAACTACATATGATTTTGCTTCTTTTAATAACGTGCTTGATTTATGTCTGCTATCACTATTGACATCAAGATGAATTGTAAATTTATTTGCTTGATTAGCTAATTCTGATAATGTTAGTGCTACTTCAGTAGCGCGTTGTGTTTCAAGTAATAATCTTTGACGTATGCTGCGGGTTTTCATTAAATACTCTCGGCAATAAAACAGTACACCACCGCTTTTATTTTTATGTAAGATTATAGCTGTCGCCAATAATAAGTTGTCACCTGTCTCTTGTGAGTCAACACCAATATACACAGCATGTTCATTCGTAACACGTGCCTTAAGAAGCTTATTTAGCTCTTTTAATGAATATTTTTTATTTGTTGTTGCTTCTATAAATTCCATTAGTCATCCCCATGTGGGTCATGATCTTCGATAATTTTCATAATATCTTCTACATCTGATGGCACAACATGTACACCTTCTCGCTTTAAAGCATCTTTATAACGCTTTACTAACTTGTATGCAGTTTCATCATCATCTAACAATAAACACATATAATATTCTAGCAAACCTTGTAGAGTTAATTCCTCATCGATTATAAACTTTCTTATTTCTTTAAAAGTTTGTGGTAAGACACGAATATGTAAAGATTTTCGTGTAAAGTACTCACTAGGTACCTTACGATGCTTCTTTGCAGTATTTGATATACGTAAAGCTTCGTTAGTATGGTTTGTCATTTTTATCTGCTGACTGTAATTTAAAATTATTTGCTAACATTTGTTCAAATTCTTTTGCATCTTCTTCGCCATAATTTGCTTTGACGAGTTCAACAGCTCTACTAACAATTACACTTTTCATATCAAGTAAATTACCATGATTTTTTACTAAATTGTCAACACTATTTGCAAATGTTGACAGATCTAGCCCGCCAGGCCTAGGCGCAATTCCATCATCTTCCGTGGTATTTTCTTCACCACCAAAATCTAAGCCACCCTCAGTATCACCCAATTCTTCAGGCTCCGTTGTTGGTTGTGCCCCAGTAGGTGGTGGCTCTTCAGCTGCGGGTTCATCTACTGGTTCTTCTATCGGCTCAACCGGCTCGGGCATTTCTTCTTCCGGTTCATCTTCAGGCTTGTCTTCATCATTAGGTTTTGTCTTTAATTTAGAAATAAGATCATCTGTTTCTGCTTCATTCAAAACAGATATGAAAAACGATCTAAGTGATTGAGTCTCAGCAACCTGTGGTGGACTTTCCTCTTTGTTCTTTTGTGATGAACGTTCATATCCTGACAAATATCTATCTATTTGTGCATCTAATGAAGAGACATCAAGTTCAGCTTCTTGTAGAACACTTCTTTTTTTATAAAATTCTCGTAAAGTCCTTAACACAATATGGTTTCCTAGTTAGTGCCTAAAGCAGTAATTACCTGCTCATCTTCTTTCTTATATATATCTCCGTCTTCTGTGTCAAAACTATAAAATACTTCTAAGATAGAAGCCAGCTCTTCAGCACACTCACCACAAATTTCAAAACCTATTCCATATTTATCCATATTGGGAAAATTGTTGCAATTATTGAATAAAAATGAATACAAGTTATTTTGTATATCGCCATTCATAACTGATTTTGTTTGTTTACCACACTTGTCGCAAAAATATAATGTCTTTTTCAACGTAATGTACTCCTCCAGATTGTAAGTATAATTTGTATTTGAGAGGAGAGCTACACGGTATTGTTGTGTCATCAAGTATAATTATCACTGCGGGGTGAATTCTGATAACTTTTGAACATTAGTTGCTTTATAATGTGTTAGTAATTCAAGTCCTTCAAATCTATCTGTTATGTACTCATTGTTATCATCATAGACGATAAGCTTGATATCTGCATTGATTATCATTGTTGCACAATTATAACATGGGTTTCCTGTAACAAACATTATTGTATCTTCGTGTGAACCAAATGGGTACTTAATGAGGCAATTTGCTTCAGCATGTATGCAACCACACTTGCCTGGCACTAATGAGCGACAATGGTTTGGTCCACCTTTATAAGGGCCATTGTAACCAACAGCTAGAATTTTTGTGAAATCAGATGTTGCTATAATCGCACCAAATTGATTTCTTAAACACGCACTTTGCTTAGCAAATTCACGTGCTATGTTCATCATAGTGACAAATTTATGTGGTCGTTGGTTTTCGCCATGAGCAAGAAGATGTTTCTTTACATCACTATCCATTTTTTAGTACCTTATCAAGCTTTATAAAAATGTTTTCATAATATGGTTCTATAGTACTAAAATCTGCATTGATTTGATCAAAATTAAACCATTTATCATCAGGAAGCTCATTATCACTTCTTCCATCATCTTCACACTTCATTTTCACATACCATTTATTACCAGTAATAGACATTTCTATAACTTGCCAAATTTCTATACGTGATATACTATAATTTGATCTTAATATTGAACGCTCAAAAATTTGATTTATTTTAATATCTTTTGGTTGTATTCTATCACTCATTTTGCAAATTATACACAGAGCGTGGTTTGCTTTCCATCAAACCACCATTTGTAATTTCACAGAATTCAGCATTGCTTTGAAACTCAAACATGGTGTGTGCATTACAATAGGACATAGCTGACCTAATTCCGCCCAGTAGCAACCGTACGGTCTCCTCAGTGCTTCCTTGATACTTTACATAGGTACTAACACCCTCTGGGACAATCTTTCTCTTATCATGCCCCTGGCCAGCTTGTACTTCGTATGATGCCATACCTTTATATTCTTTGACTTGAGTAAATGACGGCTCAATTGTTGTCATTTCTGAAGGGTGTACCAATGGTAGTACCTTGGTTACACCACCGGTGATGCTATTACGCCAAAGCACTTCACCTGGTGAAGCTGATGTTCCAGCGAATAATGAACCAGCCATTACAAAGTCTGCACCTGCAGCAATTGCTTTTGCAACATCACCTGCATTGTCACAACCTCCATCGGCAATAACATTTACTTCTGGACAATGACCATCACGCCACTCTACACAATCTAATACAGATTGAAATGTTGGAACACCAACACCTGTATTAACCCGTGTAGTACATGCATGCCCGCCACCAATTCCTACACGTACTGAATCTACACCAACATTTGCTAATGCTCTAAATCCATCCATTGTCGCAACATTACCAGCCATAATATGTACATCTGGTAGTTGTGCTTTTAATTTACGAACGAAATTAATGACCATATCACTATGTCCATTTGCTACATCAATACAAATCATTGGTGTACCAGCATCTGCACACATTAATGCATGCTCAAAATCTTTACTTTTACAAGCAACACCAAAAAACACACCAGAATCTGAAAGTGTTTTTATTGCGCTAGCGCGTTTATTAATATCATTGTAAGGTGTACCTCTGTGCAAAATACCAGTACAACCAAGCTTATCCATTTCAAGACACATTTCAATATCACATACTGTCGACATAGGGCTAGCTATGAGTGGTTGTCGCTTTTTCCAAGGTTTTCTAGATAAAAAAAGCTCAGAATGCGTATTTGCATTTGAGCGTGAAATTACATTCGACTGGTTTGGAACTAGTAAAACATCATCATATGAAAGCGCTTTACGAATTTTGCGTTGCATCAACAACCTCTGCACCTGTTTCTCTAGCAATTTTATATGATATTACTGTTCCCTCATTACGAAGTAACGGGTATGTTGTTTTTCGTTGCGCGCCAGCTATTTCATGAACTGCTTCTAATTCACCTTCTGCCTCAACATCTAATCGCATTAACTCTTCATATACACGCTTGTCTTTTGCAAGCTCTGCATTAATAGTACTAATCACTACAGTAAACGTAGTCATCATCATAATCTCCTTTTGGATTTTCTTTTTTATTATTGGCACGTAAACTGGTAGCGCACCATGGGCAGAAAACAAATTGCTTTCCTGTATAACCACAACCGCCAGATCGTAATGCCATTATTGTATTTCCGGCATTGACTTTATTTATATTTTCTTTCCAATCATTACAATTACATTCTGTGTTTTTTTCTTTCACTATGTTATCCTCAATATAGCTTAGTAACCTTACCTACAGTTTTATTCCAGTTTCTAATTTCACTAAAGATAAAATTAATTTGCTCATCAATAGAATATTTTTCATTATTTACACGAATTAATAAAACATTTCTATTAATTGCTTCATATTCCTCTATGGTATCACGTAATTTTGTTTTTTCAAAATCATGTCCAGCATGTACTTTTTTAAAATGCCAACTCCCATCAGATTCTATCCATATATCTTTTTCTTTAGACACTATATCTATATCAAACAAAAAATTATTCTTTGTTGTCATTAATAAATGACGTGTGAAGCCATAATTTTTAAGCATACTTGCTAATTTACGTTCTGCTTTTGATGAATTTCGCTTTTTTACATTTTGTAAATTTGATATAAATTTTGCCTTAATTATTGGATTTTTACATGCTTTTTTTACACCAATACTTATTTTATTTTTCATTTTTTCATCCCATGTTCTGCTATTAGCACAACTACGAGAGCAAAAATATCTTTCTTTCTTTTTTCCTTCTCTAAATGAAACATTAAACTCTTTATTACATTTAAAGCAATTAATATCTTGTGTTATTAATTTTCCATAACGCTTTTCATTATATATTTTACTTTTCTCTTGTAAGCTTGCATATCCATCTGCAGAAAACTTTTGATCTTTGTGTTGCCATCGAACATGATTTGCCTTTTGTTGAAAACTATCAAATTTTAATGTACATTCTGTGCAGCAATATCGCCTCATACAAGTAAATATAAGTGGAGGTGCAAAGTTTGTATAAAAAAAACACCTCCACTTATATTCCTATTTGGTGGACCTGCCGGTCATCGATGACCGGGTCCTACAAGTTTCAAATTAAGAGTCGCTCACAAGCTTAGATGATTGTTTAATGATTAACCATCAACATCAGGGGCAATAAGCTCTAAGAGCTCTGGTTTTGCCTCCACCAGGGCAGGTTTCTTTCCCCTCCGAGGGCAGCATGTCTTATCAGAACATACAAACTGTTTTTCCGAAAACGTTGGGTAACAGGGTCGCCGGAAACCCCGAGCTGTTCAGTTGTAAAGAGCAGCTGTGCTTTGTGCACTCTTTTGGGTCAAGAGGTGTGTGGGAATACCACGTACACGATCATGACCTAAAGAGAACCAAGGCTTGGCAAGACTTACATCTTTGTCAATTGTTTTTGTGACACTGTTTAAAGTCGCCTTGTCAACGACTACTTGCACTCTTTATTTTCCTCCTCCTAGTCGATACCATTTCAGGCCCATAATAAATATAACTTTATATTCATCAATGTTTAATATTATTTCGTATCAAGCACTAATCTTTTCACTAATTTTATCAAACATTTCATTTGAATATGCTAATGACATATTGAAGCTTTCTACTTTGCTAAAGCGCGCCTCATCTAATCTTCTTATTGCTTTTGCAAGTTTATCTGAAAATGTTACTATTGTTTTGGGACGTAACAAATTCAACTCGAGGCGCATAAAATCTAAATCTTCTTTAGTAACCTCTTTGTAATTTATTTTTTTCAATGGTGTATATGATGTTTCAAACTTGTTAATGCTTGTTCTATTTAAGATTTCATCAATGACTTTAAATGTATTTGAAGATTTGAATTGTGTATTACAAAGAAATTCGAATTCACTACCTGATTTTGCATTTATTCTTGTACGTAAATCATTTTTTGTTAAATGCTCATAATCACCATCAATTATAAATAATATCTTATTTCCAACTATGTTGCCATAGTCAATGAACTTTTTGTAAAATGAATCACGATAATTACGAAATCGTTTATGTGTTTCTAAAAATGAAGTTATACGATTAAAATTCTCTTCTTCATTTATTAATGATACATCTATAGCAATTGACTTACATAAAGATATATTAAGAAAATCAAGATACTTTTGATGAATTTCTTGTTCAATTACTGATTTACTTTCATGATTACAATAAACAATTGTTGTACCTAGCTTGCTATACTCACCATCAATATCTTCTATAAATTTAGTTAATTTTGAATATTCTGTATGAGGAAAACCTTCACTAAGTTTATCATTTATTTTCTCTGTAACCCAATAAGTGCAAAATTTATTATTAAATGTTGCTGATGTGCCAGTTTGCTTGAGAAAATCAATTATATATGGATCTGCATATTTTGTTATTACTTCTCGTTGCCTTGTTTTATCAAAGGCAAGCTCAGTATCAAGCTCAAATCTTGGTGCATACTCATACTCTGCACATTTTGATGCGAGTTTTTCAAACGCGCTATTAAGCCCTTCAAATATTATGACTTTTTGATCATCATGCATAATATCTATCAGTAAATTCTAACAATTGTTTAACACGTGTTTCATATGAAAATTCTTCTGTTTGCAGCTTATTCATAAATTTTGCTCTTATATTACGCCACCCAAGTGGAAATGATTCTTCATCAATAGCTTGCCACTTATTGAATAAATCATCAGCAGAATCAAATATTAGCTCTTGAGGAACAATTTTATCAATATGCTTGATCTTATTAGAACAAAAGACGACACCACCACCCATAAGTGTTTCAAATATTCGTGCAGTTGGTAATCCAACTTTTTGTTGAGCCTCGTTTGAAAACTGAATAACAGACTTGCTTAGCGCAATTGATGGTAATGTACTCCAATGTGGTGTGCTACCAAAAAACATAAAGTTCGGAAAGTTGTCAAGTGCAAAATCTCTGTCATCATACTTCTTACGAAGCCAATTGCCTTGTATGCAAACACGCTTACCCGTATCATGAAATGGTTTTAAATATTCAAGAAACTCGTTTCTTCGACCATAGACATTTCCACAATAGACTACATCAAATAATGGATCATGATCACTGTTATTCCATCTAATCTCTTCTAGACCACCCTCACACAAGTTTGACCAACCATACAAAAATAATTCTTGATTAGGAAAACCGTCGACTTCTTCGAAATAACTCCTTAAGAGTACGACTTTTTTCTTTAAGTCATCTGACATTTGCTCTGCCCAGACATCTTGATCCCATACAAACACAGGAAGCCCTTTACTATGAAATAACTCAATTAATTCTGTTTGAACGCGATATTCACTCTTAAAGTTATATCCAGGTTTGTCAATATCAGGTCGTAATTCTATGAAAAGTATTCCCGGATTCTTGTCAATAATACCCTCTGCTAAGTTAGTGTCAAGTGATTCATTTCTTTTATCAACAAATAGGTCAAACATATCTGTGACATATTCTTCACATGAAATAAACCAATCTTCAGCTTGTAACCCAAGTAATTCAAGATATTTATTATCTACCTGACCATCACGCTTAAATCCAATCCATCGAATATCAAGCCCAGCTTTATGCATTTCTTGCATTAATGGTAATCGAATATATTTCCCACCATCAACTGAACTTTCATTATTATGGAGTGAACCTACACCATAATAGTATACTTTGTCATACTTCAATTTATTTCCTTATTAAGTCTAAATTTCCACGCATAAGTTGCGTGATCTTATTTGATTTTTTACCAGTCAAATGATTAATCACAATACCATTATGAAATTGATATGTCCTAATTTTATCAGCGCGCATACCTGTCCCTGCTTGTTCTCTTTTCTTATTAGAAACTTTGTTATGTTGTTGTTGAGAGTTTATATTCTCTAATTTTAATTTTAATCCTTCGAATGCAATTTGTTTATTTTGCTTCAAGGATTTTTCTGATTGGCCCATCACAATAATTCCCGTTGGAATATGTGTCAAGCGAACACATTTATTTCGCTTGTTTCTATTTTGACCACCTTTTCCAGTGCCATTGATATAATCCCATCTCAAATCTTTTTCTGAGATGTGATGAGTCACTGGGTTGTTAGTTGGTTCGAGAACTGAAACTGTTATTGTTGATGTGTGCCTTCTTCCTTTTGTTTCTGTTGGCGGAACACGTTGAACTCTATGTCCACCTGCTTCTGGTAAAAACAGCTTGTATGCATCTTTACCAGTCACTATGAATGTTACATTATTCCATCCAATTTTTGCATGACTTATTTTGACGCTTGACGTCTCAAAGGCACCTCCGATTTGCAAACTTTTTGTATGTGTCAAAAAGATCACTAACAAATAACTTTGCGTCATCACCACCTTCTGCTGACTTTATTTCAATATGTGCTTTATTCATGTTCATCTCCGCTCTTTAAGAAGTTTAATATAGTATTTATCTGTTTATCTAGATTATAATCACTAGTATCAATAAACAACGTTTTGCATTTTGTCAAAGCGTTTCTATAAAAGTTATAATGTGTTCTAATTGTATAGTACTCGCTTGACTTAATCAGGTCGTCTTCACCATCCATTTCTGGCTTATCAAGGAAAATAATGACACCATTCATCTCACTCCACCACTTATCGTATCTATCGATAAGCCCATAATCTGTGTTTCTATCATATGTTTTCGCATATGCATATTCTGATGGGAAGAATCTATCGAAAATTATTGAAGCGTCAAGAATTTCAATTGTTCGTATTTGCTCATACACACCCCACTTTAACACATTGAATTGCGCGTCTTCTTCGTGAAATATATCTGCTTCTCTTCCACTCTTATATACAGGTATACCTAATTTTTCAGAAAGTACTTGCGCTATCGTTGTCTTGGCACAATTATCAGGACCTTCTACTATGATTTTATGATTCATCATTAGATTTTAATATATTGTCCAACTGTTTGAATATATTTTCTTCACTTTCATTAGAATTAATAGTAAGCTTGATTTTAATAACCTCTAATGGATATACAGGTATAAAATTAATATCAACAACATTATCTGAATCATATGCATTATTTAATGTGACACCACCTGGAAAATTATTATAATTAGCAAGTTGTGATTCATCCATAGTAATAGGATATAGAGCCATATTTTCTTTAATTCTCTTTAAGAATTCTTTAAAATTGGTCACTTTCTGTACTCTCTTCCATTGCAAGTGTTGAAGTATTACTAGTTATCGTTTGTGCTACTGCATCAAAATATCCTGTGCCTACTTCACGTTGATGCTTATGTGCAGTAAAGCCACTAGGAGCAGAAACAAATTCGCCATGTTGAAAATTAAGATATGCTCCCATGCCATCATACTTATAATTTTCAGCTAATGTAAACATGCTATGATTCAATGCATGAAATCCTGCAAGTGTGACAAATTGGAATTTGTATCCCAATTTACCAAGTTCTCTTTGGAAAGCACAAGCTTCTTTATGTGTCATATTATCACCCCAATTAAAGCTTGGGCTACAATTATATGCTAGCCATTTTCCAGGAAATTGTGCATGAATTGCTTCTGCAAATTGTCTTGCTTCATCGAGATTTGGCTTGCTAGTTTCACACCAAAGTAAATCAGCATATGGTGCATATTGTAAGCCACGATTGATTGCCATATCTAATCCACCAGTGATATGATAGAATCCTTCTGGTGTTCTATCATGCCACACATGTTCATCACCACTTACTGATGTTCGTGAGTGCTTATTTGTAATGAAATCATAGTCTGATGCATCAATATCTGTTGTTAATAAGCGCGCACTGTTTGCATCTGTTCTTGCAATAATTAATGTAGAAACACCTAATACATCTGCTGCTAAACGTGCAGCAACTAACTTACGAATAAATTCTGATGCAGGAACAAGAACTTTACCGCCCAAGTGACCACATTTTTTAGCTGAGCTAAGTTGGTCTTCAAAGTGAACCGCTGCAACTCCTGCTTCAATCATTGACTTCATAAGCTCGAATGCATTTAGTGGACCGCCGAAGCCGGCTTCAGCATCAGCAATAATTGGTGCAAACCAATCTCTTTGCACTCCAGCATCTTCAACACTTTCAATTTGGTCAGCACGTTGTAAAGTTTGATTGATTTTCTTGACAAGCTTAGGAACAGAGCTAACTGAATATAGACTTTGATCTGGATACATATGACCTTCAATATTTGCATCGGCGGCAACTTGCCAACCGCTACAATATATTGCCTGTAGTCCAGCTTTAACCTGCTGCATTGCTTGATTTCCAGTCACGGCACCTAAAGCGCGAATTGGCTCAATTCCACTCTCAAGCTGTCTCCTAAATCTTTTAGCACCTAATCGTGCTAATGTATATTCAACCTTGATTGACCCTCTAAGCTTTTCAACATCTTCTTGTGTATACGGGCGCTTTACTTTATTCATTATCATTTTCCTTTTTCTCAAAGCAGAATTTTATTCCTTCTTCAAGAGACTTTTTTGGTTTGAATCCAAGTGATGTCGATTTTGTAACATTTGCGACTCTATAAAAGACGCCAGTGGGTTTATCTTGTAGAATTTCAATTTGTGGATTATATCCAGCTGAATCTGCCATTTTTCTAGCTAACGTACTAAATGATGTTGCAACTCCTGTTCCAAGATTCACAGCACTCCCATCATTGATATGCTCTGACATTTGTAACATACCGTTGATACAGTCATCAATATGAATAAAGTCACGCACTGTATCACTCCAAACAGTCAATGGGTTCTCTCTGTTTATAACACGTTGCATAATAGCTGGAAATGGATAAGTCTCATGTTGGTCTTCGCCATAACCTGAGAATGGTCTAAAGCATGCAACATTTAATCCATATTTTTCATGAGCAAGCTTGGCTAAGAATTCTCCAGTTAGCTTGCTCCATCCATAACTCATATCAGGATTGCCAATCCAGTCACTACCAATGTTGATATCAGTTTCTTCTAAGCGTTTTTGCATAAGCTCATCAGACGTTTGCAAGCACGTAGGATATGCAGCTGAGGAACTGGCATATATAATCTTTCCAGGTTTTGCTTTAGTGGCCCAATTAAACATCATTGCATCAATAACAAGATCCTCAGCAACAGCAAGTGGTGCTTCATCAATCATCACACGCCCGCCAACAACAGCAGCGAGATGCACAACAAGATCAAACTTTTGAAATTCAGGTGACCTTGCAAAGAAAGTCTGTGCATCTATTTCTTCAAATTTGAAATTACATTTTAAATGAACTGGCCATTTTCCGCCTCGCCAAAAGTCGCCGCCGACGCCAGGGTAAAGTGCACTACTAGATATCATATTATCTATTCCAGTTACACTCCACCCGTCATCAACTAATCGTTTTACCATGTGTCTGCCCACAAATCCGCATGCACCTGTTACTAATGCTGTTTTCATCTTTTTCCCTGTTGTAATATTCTATCTAATTTTTGCCACATATTGACGTCAATATGTGTTCCAGTGCTTATAATTCTTTCTTTTGCAGACTTTATGGCAATATTTGTTATTTGTATTTTTACATGCTTATTTGACATTGACATTGAGTCATTATAAGTTATAACTATGATATACATATCTGCCACTATATCATAGTTAACACTTGCATTCCATTTTAATATTGTTCCCAATCGCGCTTCAGAGCGAAGTTTACTATGGACAAGCTCTCGTATACTTTGTAAATATGTATCATAATTACTTGAATATGTCGCGTATGACCACTTGAAAATTGTATCTTCAATACTTTTCGCTAATTCTGATTCAGTCATTTTTATTGATCAACATTTTATCAAGTTGCTTAAAGATACATAATTTTTCACTGTAGCCGCTTGTATCAATAGTCAATTTAATTGGTATAAAGTTAATCGCTTCACTTGGTAACCCAAATTGAACTTCAATCTTATTTCTATTGTACTCAGCAATATTAAATCCGTTAATAAGTTCATCTTTTTGTAAGTCTTCCATCAAGTTCTTGATAGTGTTTCGTAGTCCACTTAATGACTTCATGTCATCATCTATTTTTTCGTTAACGTAACTTTTAACTTCATCTTCTATTGTATCGCGTATATGGTCTTCTAGTTCAATTATATTCATGTCATCCATTAACTAAGTCTTAGTATTCGCTTTTTATATCCCATAGAGAACCCCCAATCCGGATCATAGTTTAATTCTGCAGCATAGACACTAAATTTCTCATATGCATTGCTATTTGCTCCCCAGTGTCTAATAAAGAAATCCGTCCCACCTTCACCTAATGCGTTTATAACAGCGTATTGTTTATTGTTCTTCGTATACTTCGTCCTGACATCACTTATTATAAACCACACAATATCTGATTTAACATTCTTGTTGAAGTCATTTATAGGTTGTATGCCATGTTCTTCAAGCTTATCTTTGACAAGTGGTGTCAAAAACATGTCAGTATCTATTGTTCCCATGATGTCTGAGAGGAATTCGATTTTCTCTTGGCGATCCCAATCTTCAAAGTCATTATTTTCTAGTGATTCTTGTAGAAGAGCTTCAAAGTTCTCTTTGCCTTTTTTCTTGTGCTTTACTTTATTGAAGTTTTCAATTACAACATCATACATGTGTTTATAGTTCTTGAAAATCTTATCATCACCAACTATGTCAAGTGAATCAAGTGCACCAACTTTTACAAGCACTTCTAACGATTTCTTGTTTAATGCATTGCTATCAAATAATAACTCATCAATATTTTCATATGGTCTGTTTTTGACAATGTTCGCAACAGCTTTTTTACCCATGCCCTTCAATGCGCTTAATGAGAAGTAGACTGTCTTAGTGTCCATATCAATCTCCCATTGGTGTGTTGATGTATTGACATCCGGCTTTTTGAATTCGTAGCCATACTTCTTGATTTCATTGATGACACGTTCTTTTTTATCACCACCTTCTTTATTTTCAAGATACGCTTGTAACCACTCCTTTTCAAAGTGAGTGAATAACCAAGCACACTGGTAACTAATTAATGAGTAACCAATTGAGTGACTTCTATTGAACAAATATCCTGCACAATATTCAATCTTTTGGAAGAACGCTTCCGCAGCATCCTTTGTCAAACCATTTTCTACACAACCATCAATGAACTTGATCTTTAATTTGTCACGCTTTGAAAATGCTTCTGCCTGCCCTTTTAGTGTTCGCTTTAGAATTACCTTACGAAGCAAGTCACACTCAGGTAATGTAAGCCCAGCTAATTTATTAGCTATTGCCATGACTTGTTCCTGATAGATCATGCAACCAGATGTGCTTTCTAACACCTCTTTGACAGTTGGATGTTCATATTCAATCATTTCAGGATACTTTTTATTATCTAAGAAAACCTTGTCGACATCTGCCGCTAATGGCCCTGGTCTATAAATCGATGTAATAGATGAAATATCTTCAACTGATAATGGCTTGAATTTTGTTGCAAATTTCTGTGCGCCCACAGAAGTGAATTGAAAGATTGCTGGATATCGCTTTTTCCACCACACATTCTTGAAGACTTTCTTATTTTCTAAGTCAGCATTATCAGGATGCAAATGTTTATTGTAGTAATCACGTACATTTGCGAATGTTGGTTGCTCACCTCTACTAATCAAAATCTTCTCAATACATGAGCGCATAATTCTTAAGGTCAATAGCCCAAGACAATCAAATTTCAAGAAGCCAAATTCCTCAAGATGCTTATAATTGACCCCTTCTGTCCATGGAGATTGTCTTTCACCTTTTGAGATGATAACCGGCATCTTTGAATCAAGGTCATCACAAATTATAATACCACCTGCATGTCTTGATATTGAACGAACATTCTGATATAGCGCGGTGATATGTGTACTTACATCAGGATACTTTGCAATGAACTCTTGGAACGATGGCGAATGCTCTGTTGCATTTTTAAGCGTGAGTTGGAATAAATTTTTATCATCACCTTTTTTGATTGTCTTTTTACGAACTTCATTATCCATTACTCTTGTCACTTGATTGACTTCTTGAAATGGAATTCCGTAAAACTTGCTAATGTCTTTAATCAATGAACGTAGTTGAAGTGTGTTGTAATTACTAATTGAAATTACATTATCATCACCAAATACACCACGAAGAACTTTTGTCAATTTTTCTTTGTCTTCAAAATCAAGATCGACATCAGGAAATGAGCTATTGTGTGTCAAAACAAAGTCTTTATTATTAGTTGAAACATAAAATGTGTGGTCATCTTTAACTTCAATATCAAAAACATCACCATTATATTCTTCTATTATTTCTATTTCTTCTATAGAGGCAAGTGTATAGCTACCTTTTTCTAATAAGATGTCTTGTTCCATTATAATCCCTATATTCAAGATTTTTGATTGTGTTAAATATATTTTGTTTTTTTAGCGAATCATAAAAATCTACCATATAAAGAACTTGTATATTAATACTATTATCTTGCTTATCAAGTATCTTTACTGCAGTTATATTTTCATTCATCATTTTAGCAAAGCTATTATTTATATTCTTTATACCCTTTAATTCAAGATATTGTTTATTAGCAATAACATAAAAATCTGGTGTATAGTGTCGCTCATATAAACCAGAGCTAACAAAAAATGTTGTTGGTTCATATTTAAACTTCTTGTTTAGATAATTTAAATATCGTGCATAATCAGCTTCAAATGAGCTTTTATAATAATGCCCATCATTCAAATCTTTTCTATATCCTATTCTACCATTTGTATATACCCGTATAAGTCCGGCACTTTGTGCAGCAAACTGGCATTTACGATTACAAACTTTTCTATTCTTATGCCCTATAAAGACTTTTTTACAAAAAATACATGTTATCTCTACTTGTTTATTTTGTTGCTCAGCAAAGCATTGTGAATTGCAATATTTTTTTGTAGAGTTTTTGTTTCCTATAAAAGTTTTATCACATTTTCTACTTTGACATTTTATATTATGCCACCCATATTTTTTTTGTGTTCTCTTACTATGAAGCTTACCTCTACATTTATTTGTGCAAGTTTCTTGTGCCTCGAAGCATTTAGGTCTATAAAAGACTTTATTACATATTTCACATTTTAACTTAACATTATTCTTAGTTTTATTTTCACGAATATATTGTTTTTTACACACATCACTACAATATTTTCTTCTTGCAACATTTGCACTTCCACTACCAGCAGAAACATATGTTACACTAAACTGTGTATCACATTGCTTACATTGTTTATGAATTATTTTGGTATTTGAGTGTTTCATATATATAAATGAACTATCAATCCTCTTTTTTTAATAATAATTTATCTGTTTTTTTCAAATCACACGCAAAAATCTCTTGTATCTTGTTATCACGTGATACAATCCACCGATGATTTTCACTACATATGATAAATGTATCATTGAACTTTATCTTCAATAACTTTTTACGTGTTGATTTATATATATGACTTATACCTTTATACCGGTTTGCTCCAGTAAGAACTTTATCTTTGATAGATAAATCTTTTATTTGCTTTATACCATCTTCCGTGAGACACAATGTTTGTGGATGTAGGCAACGCGCGGGATTGATAAAGCGTTCAAAAATCAAATTAAATCTAATTGGATCCACTTGTGTAATATCCAATAGGTAATTAACTAAAGAGCCACCTCCTGACCCACGTGCGGTCCCAACAAGCATATGCTTGCTTATCTCGTTAAGCCCTTTGACAAGCGTCAAGAAATATCTTTCAAACTTTTTATCTCTAATAATTCTAAGTTCATATTTGAGTCTATCGACATATTCTTGATTTTTATGAAAGCCCTTTCTTTTAAGTGCACGAATACACATTTCTGCCAGCTGCTTAAATTCATCGTTCCCATAAGCAGGAAGCTTTACAGAGCGATCAATATCAACTTTTTCTGCAATGACGTCATGTGCAACATGCCAAGCATTTTCAATTGATTCTGTGATGATATCATCATCATAGAAGTCGTAGTCCTTACTGTATTTCTTGTATGCATTGAATGTTTCATTTCCACTCTTTGGATATAGTTCACATTCAAGCTCATCAACTGATACCGGAAGATTCAACTTGCAGTCGTCATCAATAAATGATGAGAACTTTGGACTTAACTTTCTATATAACTCACGCTCTTTCCATAACTCTGGTCTTGGATAATGTGAATCATTAGTTGCTACAAGTTTGATACCGGTCTTCTTTGACAATGCTATAAGATATTTATTCAACTTGTGTTGTTGTTCAAGTTTATTGAATTGAATCTCATAATAGAAATTCTCTTCACCAAATGTGTCGACAAATCTATCGGTGAGATTTAATAGCTCATCTTGAATCTCCTTCTCAGATTTGCCATCATGTTCCATCTTGAAGATTCTTGTTGCAAATGGTCCCGCCATACAACCGGTTAGGCAAACTAATTCTTGCCCATGTTCCTTAAGGAGCGGGAAATCCATTCGTGGATATCGATAAAATCCGTCTTTGTAACTCTTTGAGACGAGTGTAAATAGATTTTTCAATCCAGTATCATTCTTTGCAAGGAGCACTAAGTGGTTTCTATGTTTGATTGGATCAAACATAGTCGCTTTCGACTCTTCTTCAACTTCATATGTCAATTCACTTGCAATGACCTCCTTCTTATGGTGATCACCACGTTGTTTTAGTTTTTTTTCTTGATCTTCTTTGTCTTTAATGAGTCGCCAATTAGGCAGCGAGTCGATAAAGTATGCTTCAATTCCAGGGATAGTCTTAAACTTTGCTCCCTTCTTATTGACTTTTTCTGTGTGAAGATAGTAATGTGGGAATGAATTACAATTACCATGCTCGGTAAATGCAATTGCGTCACCACCGGTTTCTAATACATAATCGATGTACTCTTTCGGATAGCCTATGCCATCAAAAATCGATTTTGTCGTGTGATTGTGGAGGTTCACGAAGGGTAATTTACGCATATAATATCATCCCAATTTTCTATATTGATTTATTAATATTATTATATCACTATGGGGGTTTTATGTTTCAAATGAAGATTGACTTATTCAATTAATAAAGCTATTATCATCTTCGCTGATTATCAAACAATTAGCTTCACCAGAGTTGTAAATTTCAAGCTTATCTTTTAGAATTGTCAAATCAACAATGTGCTCTTCACTGTCTTCTAGTCTATTAAGTGATTGTGTAAATTCTGATACTAAGTCTAGTGTCTTCTCCATTGAGTTAGTCATCTCATGAAGATCATCGAGTTCTTTTTCAAGATCAATATTTTCGTGTAATAGCTTCACTATGAGTGCTTGCATATCTTTTTCACTTGAATTATTAAACTCACCCAAATTGAATTTTTCTAGTAGTGCTTTGCTATCCATCTTTATAATCTAATTATAAATATTAACTTGTACAGGCTTAATAACCATTATTGATTCTATCATGACACTTTTTATCTTTTTTATCATAAGCTTCTTTGAATTCAGAAGGCGTTATTCCACACATTATAAGTGCCTCAAGGAAATATTTATGGGCGTCAACCATCTCTTCAAGAAACTTTTCTCTATCAAAATCATCAATACTTGTTTCCCTATGTGCTTTCCAATTCTTAAGATGTCTTGATGCTTCAAAAAGTTCATCAACACTATTTAAGAGTAGATCACGTACAAACTTTTGTTCTTGCTTGTTTGATATATTGATTGGCCAACAAGGAAATTCTTTTGTGCGTGCCATATATCGACACATCAAATCATCTTGCCTTTTAAACATATCTATAAACATATCATCTGATAAATTATCAATCATCACTCTTCTCTGTTACTGCCAATAATTTACGCTTGTTAACAACTACAAGTTTTCTATCACCATCTTTGATTTCTTTCGCATCATATTTATCATAAAACACGATGTCACCAACACTGACATCATTAGGGAGTTCAGATTTACCAGTATAGATATTTTGTGCTTTAAAGTCATTCCATTCATGCCTAGATATATCAACTACTGTCCCTCTATACGTCTTCTCTTTTGCATTATCAGGAACATAAAGAAGCCCGCCTTCAGTCATATCACCTGCTTCAATTGGCTCTAGTATCACATTTCCATTAAGTGCTTTCATTTACTTTTGCTCCATTTATTAACAAGTTGTTCACCCATCCACCCCCATGCCCCTTCTAGACCATCTAATCTACCGTGTGTTGATTCACCAGCTCTAAGCAATTTTTCTACGTGTTGAAGTTTATCAAATTTATTTGTCATACCAAACGGCTCCATAGGATACCCTTCTGCAATGCCTTCAGCAAGAAGCTTTTCTGCTTTGTTGAAGTGTCGCTCATATATATGAAATGAATTGACATTATGAATGTAGTACCCAAGCTCTAAATCTTCAAATAATTCGTTCTCTTTTAATTCAAATAACATTAGCTCTTGTAGCATTGTAAAGCAAAATGTATCATATATCAAACCGACAAAACTATCGTTACTTCGCATTGTTGTTGTCAAGTGAAGTTTGTTATTTCTAATCAAGAATTGAAGATTCAATGTACATGTGACATCCTTTGTCTGTCTATTTTGATCTTCAGGATAATTGATATTTATTATCGCCTGTCTTGTATCTCTATCAAGCATGAACTTATCATAGATATTCTGCCACTGATTTGGAAAATCGACATGTGTTCCAAAGATTCTTGAACCATATGCTGAATTTAATGTCTCACCATCATCTGAGAATTGTTTTAGGCTTTTTGCATAAGGCAGAAGTTCGTTTAAAGATTCTGATCCTCTGATGTACCAGAGTAACTCAGCAACTGCATATGCATAGCTATGCTTTCTTGTGTTTGATTCAAGTAGTCGATTTCTTGGATCAAGTAATACAAGGCTAGTATTTATTAATTCTTTTATCTTAAAGCCCCGCGGGTTAGTTTCGATACCTTTATCTAGTGTTAATCGATTAGCTCGTCTAAATAATGATGTAAAATCAGTGTCAACAAGAACATGATTCATTGAATCAAGCAAATGACTATCATAGTCAAAATTACTCATCCATACCTTCTTGTTCATTGATCACAGGAAGTGGAAGTAATATATCATTTTCAGTATCAACTAATAATCGTAAATTTCTAAAATCTTCTGTGACATCTGTAAATTCTATTATGCCCCGTTGAAATATCTTTACAAATTCTAAAATTGCTTCGTCTGATAATGTTACTATAATTTCGCCCATTTTGCTCTCCTACTCTTTAGTACACTTAATTTCTACCATATAAGAGTCATTTTGTTTAATTTGTCCTGTAGTATTACACTCACTGCATGGGTCTTTTATAGACTCACCTGCACCACTACACGGCGAGCATGTCTTTGCCATTGTTATGACCAGTGTTCCTTGTTTTTGTATAACACGTACTTGCCCCATACCACTACATGTTTCACATTGAATTCGTTCTGCCCCACCTTTCCCATCACACTTCTCACAATCAATAAATGTAGTTGTATTAATTCTGCTTAAATGACCCTTTTTCATTTCACCAAATGGAACGTTTAATGTTACAATTGTATCATCAGTTATACCTTGTTGTTTTCGGTGGTGGCTTGGCGCCCGACCCATGTTATGATTGAATCCAAAACCTCTTAAAATTTCATCTAAGTCAACATCCATCCCTGAACGATAACCTGTAAAGCCATGCCCACCCATGGGGCTACTTTGTTGTAAGTCATACATAGTACGCTTTTCTATATCTGAAAGTGTTGAATATGCTTCTGATATCTCTTTAAACTTTTCTTCAGCCTCTTTATCACCTTGATTTTTGTCAGGGTGATATTCTTTTGCTAGTTTTCTATAAGATTTCTTGATATCATCTTGTGACGCATCACTCTCAACACCAAGTGTATTGTAGAATTCATTCACTTGCCTGTACTTCCAAAGCCATCAATGCCACGTGCTGTAGTTGATAACTGACTAACAATATTAACTTTAGTTATTTGTTTTTCGCTTAGGGGTACGAGTTGAAACAATCTTTCGCCGGGACTTATCTCTGTAAGTGCGTTGCTATAATTATATACAATAGCTTTTATTTCTCCACGATATCCAGCATCAATAATACCAACTGAATTAACCATAATTAGTGGCCTTTTCGAAATAGATGAGCGAGGTACTAATAAATAACTTTTATAACTGCGTAAAAGCTCAATATTACATGTTGTTTGTATAGATTCATCAATTGTTGGTTCTTCAAATAATTCACATGATACTAAAAAGTTTATTGTTGCTTTCTCACCTGGATTGACAACAATTCTTTCTGGGCAAAATAAATCAAATCCTGCATCTCCAACATGAAATAAACTATGATTTTCATAAAGTTTACCCACATCTTCAAATTCATTATCAGGCTTTATATTAAGTGTTAACATGTTATCCTATAACTTCATCAACAAAGCCCATTTTCTTTGCTTGCTCTGCTGTAAAATATTGATTCTTTTCTCTCTTCATCATTGCTTCAACTTCTTCCCTCGGAAGGCTTGTTTCATTGACGTAGCTATCAATTAGTGCATCAAATAATCGTTTATGTTCATTAAGCGCATGTTCTTGTTGGAATACATTTCCCCAACTCATACTTGTACTTGGATGTACCATTAATGTTGCATGTTTTCCCATGCGCCTTGTGCCACGCTTACCAGAAGCTAATAATAAAACGCCTGCTGACATGATCTTACCTAAACCTAATGTATGTACTGGTGACTTTATTGCGTTAATTGCATCATATAGAGCAAACATCTCATGTACACTTCCACCATACGTATCGATAATCAAATGAATAGGTTCATTACTATCTTTTAAATCAAATTCAAATAGCTTTTTAATTACATCACTTATATTTGATTCATTGACAGTACCATGTAATGTAACGAATCTAGGTGTGTCATCTTTAGTTTTTGACATAGAAATCCTTTATTATTTTATAATTTTATCATATTTTTATTTATTGTTTATAACTTTACTTACCGGTTGCCCAACTGGTTATATTAAGCTCATAACAATAATGCTCAACATCTTGACCAACCACATGCACATGATAAACATCCCTCATTATAGAATAGATCTGTGCTTTGGCATGATTGGCACATTTGCCCATTTGATACTTTTGTACCATCTTCAATATATGTCTTGAGCACTCTGCTCATGACTTTACTGAACGAATCAAACGTTTCACTGTCGTCTTTACGTAATTGTTCAACAATATGATGTACTGGTGCACCATGTCGTAAAGAGAGCGATAGTGTACGTGTAAATGTGTTATAGTCACCATTATTGAACATCTTTGCAATATTCTTCACAGTTACCTCATGACCATTCTCACCAAAACTAAAATCATATCTATTGACTTTATCTGTGATTTTTCTTTTTACTAATGATCCACGCTTCATAGATCTATCAATTTCTATAAACTCTTCCGCGTCGCCACCAAATACTTCATATGGTTTACCATTTAACAAACCAACAAGTATAATCCAATTTGCACCTCTAACACGATATTGGTGAATATCACATGACAACTTGTCAGGCCTTCTTGGTGCATTCTTGTATTGAATATCTATAGGTCTATTACTATCTTTTGGAACACTAGCATAAAACTTATCTTCAAGTTCATTATGTAGCCATTCTGATTCTTCGTCTACGAAGTTCTGCCGACTTATCTCAACACCATCATTAATCAAATTCAATGCAAGTTCTCTAAACGGTGTAAAAGATACAATCCCATACATTCTTTTTTCAGGAAATGCTGCTATTGACTTTAATTCATGTTCATGTGCTTTAATAATAAAGTCTTTGACATCATCTTTTGTTGCATCACTATTAAGCATATACGTCACAGATATAGAGCTATCAATATGCTTTTGTGTTCGAGACATTAAATCAAGCTTATCAAGTGCTGAGATATCTCTTGAAGTTTTAAATTTTAATGATTTGCAATGCTTATCTATTAACTTAGCAGTCTTTTTGCCTTTAGAACCTTGCCAGTCATCTTTAATGACGCCTGATCCAATATCCAAATCAATACCTTTTGACTTCATATATTCATTGACAACGCCTGGTACAATGAAATAATATTCATATTTACCACTTATTCTTGTACGCTTCCAATAATATAAACCAAATGAAGGTTCAATACCATATGATAATACAGGTTCTTTAAACATCAAACTTAATGTTCCTGTTGGTGCTATGCTAGAGACACATACATTACGCATAGCATCAAATACCAGCCCTTCGCTTATCATTTTTTGGATAAACGGGCTTTGCTCATATTTTTCTTTATCAAACGCTCTAAACGAACCCTTCTCTTTTCCTAACTTAATTGATGCCTTATAGAGATAATAGTTATAGTCTTTGACAAATGACTCTATAAATGTGTTTCCTTTTTTACTTCCATATGAAAGTTCATTTTTGAATAACAATCCATCAATATTTGTTATGCCTGCACCAATTCTACGTAATGCAAGTAATGAGTCTTTTTGTTCCCACGTTGCATAACGATGATCTTGTAATTCCATTTCAACAACATTATCTAAAAACCTAGTTATTGATTCACTAATATCTTCTAGTTCATCTAATCGTATTTCTATTTCATTTGAGAACTTCGCACAGTTGATACTACTTAAAACACATAATCCACCATTATTTAGGTATTGTTCACTACATGCATTCGTACTTACAATAGGATACCCAACGTAATCTGAATTAGAAAACCTTCTTGCAATATCAATATTTTGAATTCCAGGCTCAGCGTTGGCCCACATATTCTCAGCCAATAAATCTAGCAATTCACTAGCATTTCTCTCTTTCTTTATTACTTGTTCATCTCTTGATTGTTTTATATATGAATATTTGTTTGGGTCACCATTTGAGTCTGCCAAACGTGTATCATCAACAAATGTGTCTAAGGTTACTTTATCACCTTTTCTACGATCTGGAACTGTAAATGTTAGATTCCATTTTTCATTCGATTTGACTGCATTATAAAATGCATCAGTTGCTTGTACTGATATGTTTGCATTTTGTATTTGTGTATAATCTGATTTTACTGAGATAAATTCTTCGAGATCAGGATGTGTATCAATAATTGAAAACAACATTGCAGGTATTCTGCCACGTTGACCAACTTTGTAACCAATGCTATCTATAAACCCCATCCAGTGAACAGCACCACTAGATTCATTTGACGAATTATTTATTGATGCGCTTCGTGGTCTCAACTTACTAAAATCTACTCCTAGACCTTGGCGATATGCGGCACATTTTGCAACCTGATATGCTGTATATCTGAAAATATCTTCTAGTGTATCATTTTTAAGTGCAATTGTTGTACAATTCATGAGGCTAATTTTCTTTGAATTAGCTGATCCTTGCATGATTGAACCAGCGGGATGCCACCAATCATTATAAATTTCACTAAACCAACGAGCAGACCAATACTTTTTGTGCTCTTCTGTTAGTTCACATGACGCTATATAATCACATACGCGTTTAAGTGCTTGAACATATGATTCATTTTCTTTTAATGCATATTTTAAATTAAATGCATCAATAGAAAAGTTGTTTCCGTTGAAGTATTCTTCTGTGGTAACATTTTTGACATCTTCATAAGTTGTCTCAAAGACACTAGCTTGTGTTGGTTCTACACTAGATAGCTCCATCATAATTTATTTTCTCCGTTATTACCTGCCTACGTCTCTCTTAAAATTATCGAATTTATCACGTAATGTTGTTTTCATTACTTTTTCTTGACCTTCTTCACTCATATCAAGTAATTCAGGATCATCTTCTCTAGGTTCTAGCAATGCTATACTAACAGTCTCAGTGTCAATGCGCGCCTTTAATATAAGACCATCTTGTCCAATTCTATTTTTAGCTATGTATACTTTACCTGATTTCTTTAATTTATCTTTTTGTTGCCTACTGAACGTGACAACAACATCTGCAATTTGCACTTTGGCAAATGACTCACCAATCATATCAAGATCAATGATATCGCTATTGACACCAGATCTATTTGTTTGACTAGCGGTCCATATTGCAAGATTTAATTCTTGTCCCATTGCTCGTAATTCTTCATAGACACTTTCTAGCTCAAAGCGTTTTTGTTCAAATCCTCGAGTGCTTCTCATAATATCCGCATAATCAACTATGATAAGATCAGGTTTAAAGTCTCTAGATTCTAATAAGCGAATATGATTTTTTAATGTTTGTATATTCGCGCCCTTAGTTGGGTAACTCTTGATAAACAATCTACCATTTGTCATACCTGGTAACATATCTTTAATTGCATCTTTTAAATTATGTGCATCATTTTGTGATATACCTGTCAAACATGCATCATAACGTATACCAATATTGACTTCTGATAATTCAAGAGTATAATGTAATACGTTATAACCGGCTTTTAATGCGTGGGCACCTATGTGTACTAGGAACATGCTTTTTCCTGTTCCTGCAACACCCATAATAGTACCTAGCTCACCACGGGCTAGACCACCATTTAGAATACCTTTCTTATCAAGCAACTCCCAACCTGTTGGCACTGTTTGCCGGGCGTGTGCTTCAGAGTGTCTTTTTTCTATTTCGTTAAAGTAATCATGGCCAAAGTTTTTAGGATTGCCTCGCTCTATTGCTTTTTTGATGATACCTGTCACTTGATCATATTTAGAATCTCTAATTAAATCAACACATTCAATTAGCGCGCCTTTTAAAGATTGTTTCTTACAAAATTCAAGAGCAGATTCTTTGATGTATTTTTCATCACCACCTAATGGTTCGCTTTTAGTTTTTGTTATAAATTCACGAACTTGTTCACGAAGTATTGTATCTTCATTTTGATCACCTAAATCATTATAGATAATTGTCGTCAATATTTGTGCTGACGGGAATGTATCATATTGTTTATAATGTGCAAAATAATAATCTGTGACTATTCGCATATATTTTTGATCAAAAAATGTTACATCAAGAACTTCAATCATTTGCTCAGCAAAATCTTTATCCTCTATAATAGCCTGAATTACTTTTTCTTGGTATGTTCTACCAAAGTTTACAAAACTAGGATTTTCTTGTGCTTCTTCAGGTGTACTCATGCTTCTCCTATTGTATGGTTCTGAAAGGTGATATAACACTATCAATGTATGGAATTGATATCTTTGTCTTTATTAGCTTTTTTCTAATGTCTAATATAGACAATTTGGGCTTAAATGTGCTAATTGTATTATCTATTTGACTGATCTGGTTAAGGCTTAAGAAGTTGTAGTCTAGTTTAATTAATTCAAAATTACGCTCAAGCTTAGCTATTTCATCATTAAATCTTGTATATTTCTTAGATTCTTTATTTTCATTGATGAATTTAGTCACGTCATTCATGTTATATTCTTTATCTTCAGTGATAAATGGGAATAACTTTGCAACACGTTTAGGGCCGATGCCTCGAACACCCTCAATATTATCAGATTTATCACCAATAAAGCTTCTATATAATGCAAAGTTCACAGGAAATACACCGGTATCATCTTTAATTGCTTTCTTGTTTAATATTACTTTTTTCGATAACGTATAAATTGTCGTTTCATCATCAACAAGCTGGTAAAAGTCTTTGTCTGATGAAACGATGATTTTATTTGAATCATTGATTTTGTTCACTAGATAATAAATAACATCGTCAGCTTCACAATTGTCGATATAAATTTGGCAAACGGGAAAAAACTTCAATGTTTCTACAAGTGTTTGTAATTGCCACAGTTTATTTTTTGTATCATCGTCTGTTTTGCCTCGCGATAAGAATGGTTTTCGATTTTGTTTATAATCTTTAAATATGTTTCTTCGTCTTAATGATCCATTAGCACCATCCCAACATATAAAAATACTATCAGGATTTAACTTATTGACCCAGCTTTTTAAACAATTTAAAAAACCAACTGTTCCACCACACTTCTCACCATCAATTGTCAATGATTGGTCAACTGAATAACTGCGTATAAACGCGTTCAATCCGTCAATTATTAATATATTGTTAAATTTTTTCTGTTTAGTCATTTTTTGTATTCATTTAGAATTTGCTTAATATAGGCTTTTTTATTAGCATGTTGTTCCCAATCAGATTGCCATATTGTCTTTACAATATAACCTTTTTCTTTTGTTAACACACCTATGCTAGCTATAGCCTTAGTATCTAAGATCTCTTGATATATTTCTTTGTTGTATATACGCATGAATATACATCTAACAAAAGCGTATTTTATTTTTTAATTACTTTTATATTTCCCATTAGTCGTGGGATATATGTTCTATAAGCATTAGACCTTAATTTAGGTTTTACATGTTGCTCATAAAATATTTCTGATGTCACTTTATTTGAGCGACTTACATCTTCTAACACAAGACCACGTTCACTTTCATTTAAATAATTCAAATTTATACCATGAACATGATTATTGAACAATGGTGATATAACTAATAATGTTGGATTTTTATCATTTGTCCCAAGCTTATTATAACGAAATGTTATTATATCACCAATATTAAATTTTGCCATCAGTCTAACTCTTCAAGAATTTCATCTGTCAATGCAAGGTCAAATTCTGGCATTTCTTGTTTTGTGTATTCTTTGTGTAATATTGTATCGAGTGCATCTGGTAGATAAGGTTTTAATACTTCATTATCAAAAAATGCGCTTGCAATTTTTTTCTTTCTAAACTTGAATTCTGGTACTATTTCTTCACTTGCTTTATCACCATTTACTTTAAAGAGTGATGCCTTATGCCATTGTCCTTTTACAGTATTTAAAATGAACATATCATTTCCGCTTTTCCACGATAGTGGACTAGCAGAAGCTAATTTGTCATATAGCTGTTCATGCTCTAATACACCTTGATAAAAACCAATAGTAAATTCACATGTTCTAAATGGTGGGCAAATTTTATTTTTCATAACCTTGACTTTAACACCAACACCTAAGAAATCTGCACCGACACCACCCTCATCTTCTTTTACATCACTTGTACGTTTGCGTGTCAAGCGCAATCTAAGACTTGCGTGGAACGGAATTGCTTTTCCGTATGGTGCAACCCATGGGTCCTCATATAAACCAGCACCAATTTTCATCTTTAATTGATTGATAAAAATTAATGTAACTCTATTTTCACCGATAAAGTCAATAATTTTACGAAGGCCCTTTGAGACTACGCGTGCACCTAGACCTACTGTGTTTGTATCATAGTCACCATCAAGCTCCATCTTTGGAGGTGTTGCTGCAACAGAGTCCCAAACAACAGTGACCGGTTTGTCAATCCCTTTTTCTTTAATCTTTTTGATAATATGCTCAATTGACTTGAACACATCTTCAACAGTGCGGGGTTGTAGATACACTAGCGTTTTTATATTAACACCTAATGTTTTAAGTAAATGCTTATCTGTTGCATTCTCTGTATCAATATACACAGCAATTCCACCTGCTTTTTGTGTTTCAGCTAATGCTTGTATACCTATGAATGATTTGCCAGTTGATTCTTCACCAGCAATTTCTGTAAGTCTACCTTCTGGTATACCACCATATTTACGATTTGAGGCAATATAATCAAGCAGGACTGAGCCTGTACTTATGAAGCGCTCAACATTGGTTGGACTGTCATCACTATCTAAGTTGAATGCGCGCTTCTCTTTCAAGGTTTGATTGATTGATTTAATGAGTGATGATGTAAATTCTTCATCACCATCGGTAGGCACACGCTCAGTCTCTGCTTGTTTATTTGCCATCTATATTATATTCCTGTTTGTCTTAGTTGTCTAGATCATCAATGCTTGAATTTGAATCACTATCTGTGCTCAAGCTACTAAACATTTTATCGATCTCATCAACACTTGTGTCATTTAGTGTTTCAAGTGTCGAATCATCATTAGAATTATCATCAGTTGATGTATTCAACCAATTGTTCAATAGGCTCTCGATTTCATCAGGTGTCTTTAATTCATAAACATCATCTAAGTTAGGAATATTATCTAACCATTTTTCTGTTTCTGCAGAATTAGCTGAAAGTGGTGTCTTTGCTGGTCTTGGTGTCACAGTTGTTTCTGGCCAGGTTCCTGCATCAGGATTCCCACGCTTGAATTCAACTCTCAAGTCATGACCTTGGGTTGCACTACTAATGTCACCATAGTCTTCACTTAGAATCAAGTTCAACATACGCTCATATACTTTCTTACCGAAACCATACCAACGCACACCCTCTGCCTCTTCACCTCTAACAACAACTGGTGCAAAAACACGTAGCTTAGCTTTTAATAGCTTCGCTTGAGCTTTTGACTCTGTTGTTCCTTCCGTATACAACTTATCACGGAATTCAGCAATTGGATCCGGTTTGCCAAACGTATCACGTGGAGCGATAACACCACCTGGAACATTTAGGAAATAGTAGAAATACAACTCTCTAAATGGTTGATCACCTGGATTTACTAAGCGAATAACATGTTCACCGTCTGGCTTCCATATACTTGCTTGCCTATTGCTTTGCCTGTTTAAGTTTCCTAATTTCTTTCTAATTGCATCAAAATCTATTGCCATTGTACTTTTTCTCCTTGTTTAATCGTACTACTTATTATCTTTATAATAATTCTTTATGCTTCTTCTGTTTAATTTCTTCTGTTCTTGTTTAACTTTTTTTATAAAAACTTGACTTACTTTTATTTGCTTGCATGCTTTTGATTTTCTTAATTCTATCTTTTGGTGCAGCCAATCCTGTTATCAACGTATAAGCAACTAGCTTGTCGTGATCTGCTTCATAAATTCCTCTATGAACTGTTGAATTGCCAGTTAGTTGTGCTATTGTATCAAAGCCATAATCGATAGCAGTTTGTAATCCTTCAACCTCTTCGAATAGTGAAGCGCCACCAATTACAACGCATGCTGCACCTTTTGCTGTACTCAAGTCAAAACCATCGGCGAGCAATGTTCTTGATAAGTTTGACTTAAGTGCTTTAGATACAGACGTCTCTGATTCAAAGTTCTTGACTGTTGTCAATCCCATGATTGCACAGCCACCGGCGCTCATCAGTGAATTATAGTCAGTAGCATCAAATGTTGTATATTCTGAATCTTGTGTTGTAATTACATTGAATGTATGGAACAATCCTGCAATCGTTTGATTGACTGTCGGCCAAAATGCTTTGACAGTCAACCTTGGATATAGGCGCTTGATTTTGTCATTGTCAATGAAGATAAGAGGTGATATCTCACCTTTCTTCGCTACTTCAGACAACTTTGTCGCAGCAAATGTAGCGTTCTCTGCTACTTTGGGGCTTGATGCTTCACCAGCTGTCGGCAATGTGACTATTGCCCCTGCATGGCTCTTGGGGTCAGGGCACCCAATATACGCAAGATATTTCCTTGCTAAGTCAAGTAAGACTAACACTGACCCACCACCGGTACCACCACCTAACCCTGCACAAACTATGATTCTATCGATGTCTTCACCAAACACTTTAGTCATCTTGTTGTATATTTCAGCTTGATGCTTTTGTGCCGCATTCTCACCTTTTTCGGGATTCTTTCCGGCACCTTGTTCACCAATATCTAAGTGAATCTTTTGTTCATTAGGAACGTTGAGTGTGTTCAAGTCAGCCTCTGCAGTATTGACACAAATTATTTTTCGATAATCTAATCCATAGAACGCCTCTGCGATTCTTCCACCTGCTTGTCCGGACCCTAAGAATGCATAAGTGGTGCTACCACCTGCCTCATCCTTAACTTCAGGTTCTGCCTGTTCAGGGATTTCGAACTCCTCAAGTGGGAGCTCTGGAATGTTTATTGCCACTTAATTTTTCTCCTTCGTACTACTATATAATTTTATTACGTTCTACAATTTTGTATATTTGTTCTTTTCTATATTTAAATATAGGAAAATGAGCGTTTTTGACCTATAAATTTTGTTATTTTACTCTGTTTTTAGACTTAGATTCTGGGTCTGGATCAAAGTTGCTAGCACCTAATGGAAGTGTATATCCAGCGACATTTCCTGCTACAGAAGCTTCTTCAACTTCATCATCTTCAAGTAAAGTTTGTTCATCCATCAATTGTTCTTTAGTGCTTTTTTCACCATCTTCCCAATCACGAAATAACATGTTACCACGAAGGAATGCATCTTCTTCTAAGCGGCGCGCAGCATCATCACGTTGTGCATAACCTTCACTATAATCTTTGCTATCGGTTTCTATATTCCCACCACAATTTTGATGATGATGCACCATTTCATGTGCCAATGATCTTAATATATCTTTAATGTGTCGACCTTTGACATATAGTAGAATTACATTTAACTTTGGAGCGTAGGCACCTGTCTTGCAAAACACATCCTCGGCACCCTCGGGCTCTGATACAAACATTAATTTGAAGGGTTTGCTAAATTGCAACTCTTTATGCGCATGCTTTATGAGGCCACCAAATTCTTTTTGATATTTGTCGTAGTCAAATTGAGGACTGCGCTTTATCTTACAAATTCCCATTTATATCTAAAACCTCACTAAGCTTTAATCCATTTAACATTTTCACTTCAGTCTTAATCAGATCACGTAAATCTTTGTATGACATTTTCTTTGGTTTTCCTGGCCATGAATGATCTGCATTTGATTGTGAAAAATCTGATCTTGTTCTTCCTGTAGCGCGCCCATAACCTAAGCCGGCAGTTGTAGGGCGTTGATGAAGTACTTGCTTTTCATAATCAGTTTGTGAACTATCTTGACCACGTAGTCGTGTATTTGCAAGATAAAAATCTACATCAGGAATAAAGTCATCTTCATCACTATTAATGTCATAGTACGTACTGTCTTTAAAGGGTAGTAGCCCTTCACCTAAGCCAAGTTCATCTGCAAAAGCGCTAGCATCTGCATTTAAATGTGAAATTAATGCCCTAATATGTGAATAATATTTTTGTTTTGGGAATTTATTTTGCTTTCCTCTCATATCAAATATTTCATTGCGATGATCATCATATGTTAGTGTCACATGTGGTTTATTGCTTTTATCACGTAATGAAATTAAATCACCTCTTTCATCAAAACCACAATGTTGCATTTCATCACCTTCGGCTGCCGATTCACATGATCCTAAATTGAGCCAATAAAAACCATCATTAAACTTTAATATTGTATTTTGTTTAATAAATTTACCACTTTTAATTCTTTCTTTTAATTGCAAATTTGCAAATTCAACAGCAACAACAAAGCTTGTGATCTTTTTGATTTTATTAAAATTACCTTGTGCATCATTAATAAATTCTATAACAGGTTGTATTGTTAGACCTTGTTCATCAAAATAAAAATCTTCTAATAATTCATGTAAATACTCATTAGTTATAGTTTCACTCATATCATCATCATCAAAAACGTGTTGATAGCTTTTTATATAATCTTTAAAAAGTTGTGCATAGTAAAATGAATGCTTTGAATCTTTACTATGAAATTTATTTGCAATAGTTTCAGGAAATTTCAAAATACGTTTGATGTTTCCACGACTATCTTCAGCAAGTAAATGCTCTGCCCATTCTTTGAACATTTTATCTAGTTCAACTGTTGAAACACTTTTATTTGTATCATCTTCTTCATCTTCATGAAAATTGAATGGTGTCAATTGTAATTCTAGATCTTGTGGATCCTTACGTGTGACACTTTGACGGCGCGCCCACATGCTATCAACACTTCTGCCACCCGGATCAAGACCTGGGCCGCCGGCAGCTCTACCTGAGCCTAATGATGGATTTGCTGGCATACATGATAATTATGCTTTTTCTTTACGTATTGCCAATAACTTTGCAGTAGCGAGATTAATTGCCAGATCAGGTAGATTCCATACACTTTGCCAATAATCTTTCTCTTCAATGAAGAAACTTGCATTTGTTATTGCTGTCCACTCATCATCAGATAATTGGAATGAATAATCATGTAAAAGCTTAAGTGTTCGTTGTGGTACACGTAATGCACGTAATTTTTCATTGATAAAATAGTTGTTTCTATAATGCCCTTCTGCAGAAACATAGTAGTCTTCTTCTATTGTACCAAGCTTACCTATGTCGTGTAGGAGACATGTAGTCACCGAGGACCGCAGGTCGGACTCAGAGGCATTTGAAATGAATAAGTTTGAGTATACCTTCATAGTATTCAATGAATGTCTAATCAGGCCTCCTGGGCGTGATAGATGTAAATCATCACGTTGTGATGCTGGTGCCATTATCAACTTTTCACCAAAGTCTTCTATTAATAATGTGAGCGCTTTTTTGTTATTTACACTAAAGTTTTTCTGTGCAAGTGTTCTGTATGTTTCAAAGTCTTTTTGTATATTTTCTAAATTATATTTCATTATTGCTCCTTGATGTTAATTTTGAAATTTATGTTCTCAATATCTGTTTTGCCTATTATACGTGTGATTTCATCAATATGATGAAGTTCATCCGGATGAAAATCAATCCTTATTGCATCATGCTTTGTATAAATTGCTTTTGATAATAATTTGTGTTGTTGTGCATAGTTTACAAATGCAGCATATCCTGAATGGCATATATCAATTGCTGTTGATTGTATAAAGTTTTGAATTAGTGTCTCTTTACGTGTTTCTTTATCAACATAAATTGGTCTATTGAATAAGTTATAGAAATAGCCATCTTTTCGCATAGGTTTAAGAATCATCTTATAAATTACATCTGTCTTAAACTCTTCTTCTAATGCTTTGATAAATGTGTTTGTATCTGATAAATTGATCTTGATGAGCTTTGAAAGCGTTGTTGGTGCCGCACCAAATAACATCATGATAATGAACTTTTTTGCTTTAGGTCTACCCAGTGGTGTGACGTTAGTCTTTTTCATTAAATTGATAAAGTAGTCATAGATATCTTCGGTGGTATTCGCAAGTTTATAATTTCCTATTGCATAAAGCGCCGAACGTATCTCACAACCATTAAAGTCAAACTCGTATATTTTTCCTGTATTCCATCTAGATTTTACAACATTTGCATGTGTTACCGGCAACTGTTGGTAGTTGACGCCAGACACAATATATGGTCTACCTGTCTTTGAACTAAAAAGATTATATACCGGTTGTGGTATCAAGTTAACTTTCAATTGATTTGTAGCATTTAATATCTGCTTAGGCACGCTATCTGTATTATTCTTTTGAAGTGCTGCCATTACAAATAACTTGTTGACAGCTGCTTTTCCTAGATTATCATACACTTTCATATAATTTTGAAATATACCTGTGTAATAACTGATATTATTTCTTTTGATAAATTTGTTATCAATAAGCTTCATATATTTTATGTTTGCTTCTGAAACCTCATCTAGTATATGTTTAGGCATCATTAATTGTAAGGGCGCTATTTGAAAATGAGAATCATTTATTAATTCTTTGTTACTTTGTTTAAACGATGCTAATTTAACATTAGTACGAATATTTGCTTTAATGAATTTCGAAACAATTTTTCTTTTTTTATATTTCTCATGTACTTTAGTAAAAGGCACTTTATATAACGATTTTATATCACTTATATTATAGATAAGCTTGTTGCTTAAGCTAAATAATTTATGAAAATCAACAGTGATAACTCTATCATAACGCTCAATTAACTCTTGTAGCTTGCTAATTGAGCACTTATCTACATGTTTAATTTTATTGTTATCATTTGAAAACGCAAATGATATTACATGCTTTGTCATGAAATAAGGATATAGATATAATGTTTTTTGTGCCATGGCATATCTTTAACATTTCGTTATATATTATTTTATTTCATATTTGATGATTAGTGCAAATATTTTGCAATATATTCCCAATCTTGCGATAATAAATGAACATTACCCGTTACTTCATTAAGCTTTATATCAAATATTTTATCATCCTTGAACTCAAATAAAGCCTGCTTGTCGTTATTATTGTGCTGTTTGAATATTTTAAAAAATTTGTCATGTGGTACAAGGTACTCATATTCTGCTATTTCAAATATTAATGTATTATCAACAACACGTACCTCAGTTATTTTTTCTGGTTGTGGATTTATATCAAACCAATGCTCTGTGTATGAGGAAAATGATCGTACTAAATTATCTAATGTAATATCCATAGATTTTCCATCATCCCCGGGAGTTGTTGTTATATCATTCCATAAATTTGAAATGTACTTAACATACTCTTTAATATAAACATCATCTTTACTATCTAGATTTAAGACATTGTATGGTTGTATTTGATTAAGAAGCCTTTTAATTTTAAGTGCATCAGCAAGTTTAGGTCCCTTTTGTATAAAAGGGCGTGTTGATAATTTTTTAGTAGTACCTATAGGTTTATGTAATAGTGCCTTCCATACACCTCCATTTGCATTATAACCAATCATTTTTCCTATAAATTTTGAAGCACCAATTTCTTCTGCAGTATAGGGTTTTGGTTTTTCTTTTTTTTGTTCTGGAGGTTTATCATCTGCTACATTTTCAATATCTTTTGTCAATACTGTTCTTAAAACAGAACCTCTTGGTAGTGCTTGTAATGTACGTTTTGCTATATTCTTTCTTTCATCAGTTATAGCATTTTTAACAAGAAGCTCATCAATAACCTCTTTGACTAATTCTTCATTACCGAAAAAAATTAAACCATTTTCTATATTGTGTTCTAATGTTGAAAGGATCTTATTAACTTCTTTTTCATCACCATTTTTTAAACCCTCTGAGTACTTAGAAAGAATAGTTTTTGCTTGCGCTCGTAATTTACTATCTGTCGACACCGCTGTGGCAAGTGCCTGAATAGCTTCTACCTTGACACCTTTTTGTAACCAATTTGGATTTAATCCCGTAACTTTCACAGCATCTGGATCAGACCACTTTATACTACTTGTATTTGATTTACCAGGTACACTAATTGGGATAACTTTTGCTTTAACAATAGCCAACCACATAAATGGATGCCCATTATCTTTATGAAATTTTGTTCGTAATTCAAGATTGTTCAATATGAATCGTTTATGGAGGTCTGTGATGATCTTTTTCTTTTTGATATCAAAAAATTCTTGATATTCATCATGTAATGCAGTGTCTGTGATGCTTGCAAGAATGCGTTTAATTCTTATTTGTGCAAGATTTTTTGCAAAACCAGCTTGTAATTCTTCTATTATTTCAATAATTGCGTCTGTGTATACTGATGCTGTTAGATTGCGATATAATAAATCTGTATCACCATACGCATCAGTGCTTTTTATTAAACCTGCTTTAAATGCTTTTGGATCTTTAGAAATATTAATTAATAACTCTTCTATATCTTTTGATAACGCTGCTTTGTAACCATAATATGCATAAGCAGATGATGCTATTGTTGCAAGTGTTCCTGCTAATGTTTGTGACAATGATACAAGTTTATCTTTAAAAAACTTCAAGCCTGCTTTTGTTGTTTCAATTGTAAAGTCAACAAAAGCACTTGGATCTGGTGTAATTCCAAGTTTGCTAGCAATACCTAAAAATGTCTTACCACCGGGAATTTTACTTATTCCTTGCTCTAAGACTAGTTCTCTATTTTGTTCTGTAATCAACATTATATTAGACCTTCAAGCGGGCCAGCTTCTGGTGGTCCTGCAAATTCTTCATCTTCATCTTCAATTTTAATATGTAACCATGCGTCATCGGGTGTCAAAGACAATTTTGTACCTATTGTTTGCGGGGTAAATGAATGTCGTATACCCGTTATTCTATATATATTATCAACAGTTGTCTTAGTTCTAAGGTCAATGAACAGCTTTGATCCAAACATGATATTAGGAAATCCAAATGTTTCAATTTCTGCTGTCATTGGCAAGAACTGTGCAGGTATATGCTTTTGCTCTTGTGTATTATCACCATCTGTACTTGGTGCAATACGCTGCATGAAAATCGTTTGTAATAATGGGTCGTTTATAGTATTCAAAGTCACATTTTTAACTATAGATCTTTCTGTACCTACTTGTACAAATGGTATTTCTGATCGTATTTCTTGATAAGCTTCTTCTACTGTAGCATCATCTCCTCGCTCAGCTATTTTTTTACGTAGCGCTAATAATTCAGTCTTACTTGTACTTTCTGCTTCATCATAGATAAACACACGTCTGATTATCAACTTGGGATCACCCTTTGCAGGACCTTCAACAATATGCATTTTAACCGATGGTTGAACAAAGCCGGCTTTTTTTGCTTGATCAAAGAACTTTTCGCCGGCACCAGTAACAACAGATACTGTTCTTTGTTTTTCTCCTTTTTTTGACTTACCAACTTTAACTTGTTTTGACTTACCAACTTTACCTTTTTTTGACTTACCAACTTTACCTTTTTTTGACTTACCAACTTTACCTTTTTTTGACTTACCAACTTTAACTTGTTTTGTATCAAATGCATTTATATCCCAACCAAAATTTTTATTGACTGGATTACTTAAATAATCATTGTTTAGTATTGCAAATATATCATGTATTGGTGGATTTTGTATTTTTGTCTTTAAGATGTATTTATTGACCTGATCTACAAACCCAACATGCCTTCGAGCACCACCTGTACTTGTATTATGTATGATAAATGATGCAATATTTTTATTATTAGTTCCAATCGATTTAGCATTGAAATTATAAAAAATCAATTGTGTTTCTACATTTTCATGCTCCCCTCGTGCTTTAGGCACTGATACACCGAAGATGTACATCAACAACAAGCCTAGATATGTTCTAGGGTTATCTTTTATTTTTTTATCTTCTTTACCAGTTCTAGCAATTTCGATAAAGCTCTTTTGTAATTCAGACTTTTTAATAAATTCTTCAAATTTTAATACAATATGATCTTTTGATCCTGGCAACCCTTGACCTTTATGTCTTTTTTTATTTTTACTTTTTTCTATTACAAGAAATAACTTTTTAAAGAGCTCTCCTAGATGCTCCTTGGTACCTAATGCAAGTGCTTTTTTAGTGTTATAGACTTGTGCAGCTATATTCACTTGTATATCCCCGCCTACCTTCACTTCCTTTTTCTTGAATTTCTTTCGGCCAATAATTTCTAATGCTGGTGACGTTTTATTTAATTGTTCAACATTTACAAGTGCCCTCTTAGTCTGACGCTTGGATAAAGAACCATCTGCTATTAAGCTATTTAAATATTTTTGCTCTTTTTCTCTTTTTAATTCTGCTTCTCTTGCAGCTTCACTCAATCTTTCAAGATTTGCAGAATTAGGAATTAAATTAGCACGCACTATTCTATGTGCTGCAAGTGAGAATAGCTCTAATGTAATATTTGCGGTATTGTTTTGATTGATGCTAACGTTATAATTTGCTACTCGCCACATAGCAGTATCACGTAATGTATTAATAAAGCTTGATTGAAATGTTTTTTCAGCATGCGGGTGTGACCATCCATAAGTTATTTCTAGTGTTGGTGCTCTATCACCAGGGTAGATAAAATCTCTAGCTTTAGCAAGTTTTGTGATATCAAATAGTGTCAATTGCAATGTTGCATATTTTGTTGCAATCATGCCAATTGGATTCTTTATTTCAACATCAAAGCTCTTTATGCCAATAAATGGTCTAAACTTGTTAATTGAACTTTTGTAATATGTTTGTGGTTGGAAGTATAATGCTGGATCATCGATTACATCACCTAATGTTCTTTCGCCTTGTTTTTTTAATACTTTTTTATCTTGCTCTTTTTCATGTGCACTATCAGCTGGATTATAATCACGCCACTTTATTTCAATAAATGGTACTGAAAGTGATAGGTCTAATGTTGATAATAAGTTAAAAAATCCATAAAGCTCATACCATTGAAGTCTATCAGGTCTAATTTTTTCAAGAATACTATCGTTTTGAGGAATTAGTATGTGGCAGTTTTCATTTCCCTCTAGAAAGCCGGCATTAGTGTACACATGAAATTTGTCTTTCATATCTTTGACTGGTAGAAGTGAGTCTTTGCTTGCTAATTCATGTGTTGCTCTAACATTAGTTCTATTTAATCCAAATATTTCTTTTATAAATTGGTCATTATTTGCCATTATAGTCGTCCTGTTATAGAGTCACTTGTTTGTGGTATTCGTAATATTGTACCTGGAGGAATTTGTAAACCCCAGCCAATGTCATTCGCAAGAGCTATAATCCACCAATACCTACCATCACTATAAAACTTATTAGCAAGTATATCAAGTCTATCAAGTGGCTTGACTAAATATTGAAATGTAGGAATATTGCCATTATCTATATCAAGCTTAATATTACTGTAATCTTGTTGTGTTGCAAATATTCGTTCGCTACGCAATATTGATGTATTTAAATATCTACTTTCTGCCATTTATTATTCTCTCATTGATAAATCTAATGACCCTCTTCCTGTTGAGTTATTAAAAACTGTATCTTGGTGTGCATCTTTGACCGGTGTATACAGTGGTGCTCTATTAATTCCGTTTACATCTAATCCAGGTGCAATATCATGAATTGCTGTGAATGATAATGAAACTTCAATTAATTGTGGTGTAACATGATGTTTTGCTGTTTCCCATGTTGCAGTATTATAATCAAAAGATAAATCTGTTAGAACACCAGCAAGACCTTTACCTTGAGCCTGTTTAAAGTCAATAAATATTTGATCTATAGCACTAGCAGCTGCGCTCTTTTCTTCAGATGCATTAAAGTGCTCTAAAGATGGCGCGCCTAACCCTGATGCTAGCTTACCAGCAGCATCATCAAGCAATGCGTCAAAGTTAAGATTTTGTTTCTCACTAATAAGTGCATCGAGCCCTCTATTAGTAAAATTAGATTTAAATAGGTCGCCTAAACGTAATCGAATAATTGGTGCGCCTCTCATCATTTCAGAAAATGGTATTGTATCACCATCATTTGTCTTTATTGGCTCACCAAATTGTGGATAAACTAAAGTAACAAGTTTATTGACTTTTTTCCACATGATGTCAAAATCCACTCTATTAAGCGCTACAATTGTGTATGAAAGATTTATAGTTCTTGTTGTAGTCCCACCATATATTTGAACATTATCAACTCTACCATAATATTGCTCAGATGTCCATTGTGGTGTAAATGACTCTGTGATTGTTCTTAGAAATGCATAAAATGAAATTATTTCATTTGTTCTCAAGTCATGAAAGTAAAATGGAACATATTCTGATTCAAGTGAATCTTCCATTTCTTTTACTTGTCCAGATTCAATCTTACCTAATGTTGTATATGGTTTGCCCTTATCACCGGGCTTGCCACTTGGCCGCAATATTGCATGATCTGGTAAGTTTTTTAATTGCCATCGATTTTTACCAACAGAACTTAAAACTCTATCATTACTATTATGTGTCACTAAACCAGAAACATCGTTACCAATTCCCTTGAAATGTTTTGGATTCTCTATTCTTGCTATTACTGTCTTTGGTTCTAAGTTTTCCTTATCACGAATTTCTGATGTATTACCAATAGCAATTGCATCTAAACCTGTTGCTTCTAATAACTCCCCAACAATTGAATCAGTCCCTACACTATCAATTGTTCTACCTGTACCTGGTATCAATTGTTCACCAAATGTCAATGCTGCACCACCAACAAGTGGAAGTACTGCATTGAAGAATTTACCTTTACCTGGTCTAAACGCTCCAAAGTCTGGAATTAATGATAATACTGATGGGCCAGTTTTTCTATATATTGATGTCACATTACCACGTATTGGCCTATCATCTGTATCAGGCCTTGCGCTTGTTATACCAAAGAAATTTGCTAATGCACCAGCATGACCACTATCTGGACTAGCATCTGCATTTACAATATTTGGATTGTGTAAATGAAATAATATGTTATTAGTTTCAAATTTTACTGCTTTCAATGGGTTTCTTTGTATTTCACGTGCTATACCACCAAAGAAATTAATCAAAGCATTGCTTTCAATTATCCAACCTGATGTATCTTGTCCAAGCATTGCTGCTGCCGCTACATGCTGTGCATGTCCGGCAACTGCTTCTACTTCGGCAAAGTCACTAGTCCAATCTGCGCCAACACCTACCTTTGTGAAATGCCTTTCTGATGAATACACTTGTTCAGCACCACGACCTTTATTTTCTTTAGTTCTATAACCACTTGCTACTGAACTATAATAACCCTTATTTGTTGTAGGATCTTGACCACCTAATATTGGATGACTTATCTCACTTAATGCTTGTGCATTACTTCTATTTCCTGGTCCGATTCCCGCTGGTCCAATATTGCGTAAGACCGATGTAACAAACTCACTTATAGCGCTTGAACCCGTCTTACCTTTTAATATTTCTTTTTGACCACTACCTCGCGCATTGAATTTGCCTTCTTGACCACCACAAAAAGCATATGTCAATGCGTTATATACTTCTGAGTTAGTTTTGGCGAACGCATTGACAAGGTTATCTAGATTTATTTTTCCTGATACAAAATCTGAATCGCCGGCGACAACAGTGTTATAAAGTGATGTATTTAATATATTCTCTTCTGAGAAATTATCTGTGAATACACGACTATTA
>Ga0080013_1000279_pt1 | contig 72476 bp, 93 predicted proteins | sample ETNvirenome_6_85_FD_69236 | JGI IMG/M metagenome (GOLD analysis project Ga0080013, IMG submission 69236) | Marine viral communities from the Pacific Ocean - ETNP_6_85 (SPADES assembly) (version 2) | ecosystem: Environmental > Aquatic > Marine > Oceanic | place: Pacific Ocean | collected 2013-06-19
ACACTGTAAATTTTGAAAAACAGTTCCGCATAGCCACCGCAGCTGTGGCGGAAACTGGTGGCAATAAATCTCTGGCAGCGAGAAACTTATGCGTTCCCCGGACTACGCTGCGGCGTTGGTTGTTGTTGGACCCGACAGTCAGTGTTGATACTGGTATCGAGTATCCCCCGGAACTTGACGATGATCTGCCGATTGACCAGATCATCGAAATTCAAAAACGCCGGTTCGTCAAGCGGCACGAATCCGTCAAATCCAAACGATGGTTCCCCGTCAAGATAAATATAGACGGCCCTATTGGCGTCTCGTTCTTTGGAGATCCGCATGTAGATGATAACGGGTGTAACTGGCCTTTGCTGGAACATCACTGTGATCTTCATAGAAAGACCGACGCGCTTTTTGGGGTTACAATCGGAGACGCCACGAATAACTGGGTAGGAAGGCTGGGTAGGCTTTTTGCGGAACAAGAGACTTCGCAGGCTACAGCGCGAAAACTAGCCAAATGGCTATTGGCTGATAGCGGCATCACATGGGCTTGCTGGCTCATGGGGAACCACGATCTCTGGAACGAGGGCGCGGAGATACTGCGGGGGATGAATGCCACCTCTGTACCTATGGAGGACTGGAGTGCCAAGTTCACGCTAGTCCTACCCAAGGTGAAAATTCGTATCTGGGCTTCCCACCAATTCCCCGGTAATTCCCAATGGAATACTTTGCATGGGTTGCAGAAAGCAGCCAGCATGAAGGAGATGGCGCATTTGTATGTAGCTGGTCACATCCACCAGTGGGGCATGCACCAAGAGGAAAGTGCTGACCGGGATTTCGTCTACTGGTTAGTGAGAAGCAGGGGCTATAAATTTATCGACAAGTATGCGGAACTCCTGGGCCATGAAAGCCAGCAAGAGGGCGCGGCGATAACGGCGATCATCAACCCGGACGCGACCAACGCTGCGGCTCTTATCCAATGCTACGCAGACATGGATGCAGCTGCTGATTACCTAAGTTGGCTGCGGCAAAAACAATGCTGATGTTCTTTTCGGAAGATGAGCTAGCCTGCCCGACGACGGGTGAGCTTGTTCTGGCTCCTGGCTTTGGGGCCGCTCTAGACAGCTTGCGGGCAGCGTTCGGGGCGCCGATGCGGCTGTCCTCGGCCTGCCGGACTGTCGAAAGAAACCGCCGGATCGGCGGTCACCCGCGCAGCCTGCACCTAATCGGAAACGAGGCCCACGGCACCGACACCTGCGCGGTCGATGTCGTGATTTTGGATGGCGTCAGCCGCGCCAAGCTGATGTCCGCCGCGCTGGACCAAGAATGGTCTGTCGGCGTTGCATCGAACTTCATCCACATCGACCGGCGGTCAGATCATACCGATTTGCCGCAGGTCGTCTATCACTACAGGAGATGATCATGAATTCAGTCGTATTTTGGGCACTCGCCCGCGCCAAGGAACCATCCACCTGGGCCGGTCTAGCTGGGCTAGCCATGGTGTTCGGCGTCTCTGCCGAGCAATGGCAGACAATCGGCACCGCCATCGCCGCTGTCGCAGCCGCTATCGCCATGTTCGTCAGCGAGGCCAATGCCAAGTGAATTGGCTGTCGGCAATCACTGCCGTCAGCCGCCTGTTCAGTTCGCTGGCAGGCCTGTACCGTGACTGGCGACTGCGTCGGGCGGGTGCCAGCGAGGCCCGTCTGTCCGCGCTTGACGCGGCGCAGGCCCGTGCCAAGCGCAAGGCCGAGGTCACGGCTGATATTGACAGTCTTGATGATGATGAGCTTGACCGCCGGTTGCGCCACTATCAACGCACCAGTAGCAGGGTGCGAATGGATTAGGCCCATTATCCTGGACGAAGACGACAGGCTGACGACCGCCACCAAGCGGGTAGTGCTGGCCCACAACGAGGCGTGGTCTGAATTTTGCGGAGATTGAAATGACTAGTGACGACATTCTGGCCGAGGCACGGGAGGCCTGCGATGGCGACGACCGGCTGGTGACAATCTGGCTGTCGAGCCTTGCCATCGGCCTGCTTGCCGAGGCCCGGGCGAATGTATCGGCAGGCCTCTTGCGTCTGCCGCCCAAGCGACCGACGGCGATGAAGTTATCACCGCCGCCGATTTGCTAGGCCAGCGTTTCGAGTTCGTCGGCCAGGATGTCTGCCCGCTCATGGCTGACGCCGCAGTGCGGCGGCGCCCGACGTAGACTGCTGACGCGCTCCTCCAGCCATCTTTTCACAACCGGCACCTCGTTGTCGCGTACGCGGATTGAGCGCGGCAAGTGCGACAGGGAGATCACGCCCTTGTCTTGCAGGCGATGCACGACACGGTGTACCGACGACATGGAGTTGGCGCCCAGTCGGCGGGCGATCTCCCGATAGGTGGGGGAGATGCCGAAGTCTTCAATGTGCTCTGACACGATGGTCAGCAGATCACGCTCCCGCTGCGTCAAGCTCATCGGTCTCCTCCTTAATTTTTACGGAAAAATATTTTATTGCTTTCTGGTAGTCCTCTTCCAGAGGCTCACCCAAATTTGCGTCAAGCTCATTCCAGGCCGAGATGTTCGCCTCCTTCGTCTCTGCCAGCCAGTGGCGCACTTCCGTTAGAGGTTTAGCCTTTTTGTTGTTCCTCGCGTTTGCGATGAGATCCATCCATGCCGATGTGAAGGCCTCTTGCGTCAGCGTCTCTGACACCACCTTTCCTTCTGCCGTTTTGATGATCCATTTGACATCGTTGACAGGCGGTCCAATTGGAGGCAGCGCCTCTGCGGCCAGCGGCGGCTCTGATGCCGCGATTAAGACGCTGTCTAGGCCAGTCACCTCCCTGGGTTCGGGTGTATCCTGCGCCTCTTCCGCTGTGATGATGCCCTTCAGCAGGTCGGGAAATGCATCGCGGATGGCGAAGCCCCTCGCCCGCATCTGCAACATTCGCTCCGGGTAACTCGACCATGGCCCCTTTTTTCCTGCCAAGCCTGCCTTCGCAGCCTGACGCATAGAGAAGGTTGCCGTGACCGCCTCGACCGAGCCATCGGCCTGCTGCCGTTTGATCGTGCAACTGGCGACCTCACCATCGATTTCCTCTTGGACGCCGAGGCAGCGAGGATCGGCGCGGACGATGGCAAGCAGGGCATCGCCCCAGACACTGGGCCTGCCGTTGATAACAGCGATGTTCTGTAACGCCTGCATCGGTTGCAAGCCAAGCTCCATCCCCCATTGTATGGCGACAAGGATATCGGCGGGCTTCGCCTGGAAGGCGGCTGGGACAATGTTCGACGTTGCCAGCATATTGGAGAACTCCATCGCCTCGCTCATGGTCGTCGGCGCTAGCGTTAACGCATTAGTCATCAGTCTTCTCCTATCATTTTTTTATCGGTGGCGTTTTTATCGGTGGCGTGGGCGCGGGCCTCGGCCAGCGTGGCGCCCCACCCCATCACGCGCTGATAGACATTGCCAGACACCTCGTCGGCAAAGAGGTTGGACCATTCGTAGCCGATAACCCATCGACGCTTCTGCCAGTGCCGCCGCACTGTGACGAAGGGCCCCTCGAACACGAGAGCGTGTCCATGTCGGCCAAATCGGTTGTCGCAATCGGCGCGACCGATTTCCTCGACGAAGGCACGGGTGTAGTCGATCTCTTGTTGGGGCCATCTTGCGGGTTCGTCATGCATGGATCTCTTCCTCCTTGATGCTGATCGTTTTTTGTCGTGCGCTGGACGGCGATACCGCAGGCACAATCTTTTCCGGCTTGGCCTTGGTATAGCGCATGGGCCATGAAATCCGATATCGGATGTCCTCGCCCTGGATGAGAGCCGTCGAATGATTCCCCATCTGTTGCATAATCGCCGCGCTGCCTTCGTCGATGATCTTCTGGCAGGCCTTCGTCGCCGCCCGGGCGTCGGCGACACTCCTGACAATGTCTAGCATTTCATGTGGCAGAAGCAGCGGCGGCATGTCGTCGTCTTCGACCTTGTCATGGATCATCGCCGCCTCCGCAGGGTTCTCCGCGTCAAGCCAGCTACCGTTGGCAATCCGGTCCTCCAACTCCAAGATCGATGTCTTGATCAGTGTCTGGACTTGGGGATGTTCTTCGTAACAAAAGACCCTGATTTGGTGACCGCCCCGTCCTCCGTAAAGAACTGCGATGACGCCCCACTTGGCTGGGAGACACATCATCTGTGCCTGTAGCTGAAGTGGGCCGCGGTGCATGGCGGGCTCGTCCTCCGGCGCTGCCCCCGTCATTTTCACCTCGAGTGGGCCATGCCCGGTGAGGGTGATCTGGCCGGTATCGGTCATAACATAGATGCCCTCGTCCGGGTCATGCGAGATCGTCTCACCTTTACCGAGGACGATGCCGTCGAGGCTGGCCTGGAGATTGATCGACTTGTCTGGGCAAACCTTTGCCCGGGGCACCGTCATCACACCGCTGACGCCAAGCCTCCGAAGAGCTTCGTGGCCAATCACCGGCTCGAACAGATTGCCCAGGTCAGCCGCCTCACTAACAAGCGGTGGTGCCTCGACGCCTGCCCGGGCGTCCATCTTCGACGCTTGCAGGCCGTTGATCGACTGCCAGGGATTGTGGCCGAGAAGCGCCGGGATTTCCGACGCCGATACGAATTTGCTGTCCGTTAGCTTGCCTACCATCAGAGGAGCCTCCCCTGCCGTTCAGCCAAGCGATACGCGGCGAATGATTTGTTATTCGCCGCAATCTTCAGCGTCTCAATGTCGAGGCCGTCGTCGCGCAAGTCTTTGATACGCGCAGCGAGTCTGAAGCAGTTGAACTGGTGCAGAGCGTCCAACGGCGTCAGCGTGGCGCCAGCCTCCAAGGCGGCTCTGATCCTTGCAGTCTGCGGTTGATTAGTCATGGTCTGCCACCTATCGCCAAGAAAAAGGCTAGGAAAGCGTAGAGAAAGGTGCTACCAATAATTATGGCTAATGCCTGCCTGTACAGGCTGACCAAGCTGACCTCCAAACCCAGATTTCGTAAATAGATCAACCACTTAGGTGACATACTATACATTATCGGATAATGCCGATAATCCTTCATGACAAGTTCCTTTCTTAGAAGATTGAAAAAATTGGCAGAATGGCTCTGAGAAATTATACAGACCCCTGCCGACACGATTGTACAAGACATAATTCACTTTTCGGATTCCTCGGCTAATATGACCTGCCGTTCCACACCGGAACGAAAGCCAAGATGGGCCATGGCGATGACGTGGCGGGCCGCAAAGATCTTCTGATGTAACTGAAGGCCGACCACACCTCTAAGTTGATCAAGTTCCTGGCCAACCTCTAAAAACCGCTTCGCCGCCAGCGCCAAATCAGCGGCATCAAGCATCGGTACGTCAACACGCACCCGCTCCTGTCCGCCGTGTTGCTGTCGAGCGTACCAGTGCTCTGTTATGGGTTTCCTGAAATGCATCTGCGACCTCCTATGTTGGATATTACCCCGTGGGTTTGGGAAAAAAACCTGTAAAGATTACCTATATTAATTATAACTAATTATTACTTATACTTTTGATGACTTTTTCATTTGCAACTATCATCGTTGGGAAGCCGTCAGGCTGTTCGATGGGAAACAGCCGCCTGGATTCCTCCGCAGCCCATTCGATCAGGCCGGGGTCCAGCCCGATTTCAGAGACGAGCCACGTCTTCAGCGAGTTAATGGCAGTGTATTGTTGCTCGGCGATGGCTATGCGGTGTACCCACATCGCCGTTTTGTTGACGACGAACTCTCTGATCGTGGTCTTTGTCGGCACGATCAGGGTACGGCGTCGATCACCGCGATGGTCAGCCAACTCAACATGGCGCTTGTCAACCCAGACCGCGAGTTCACGTCGGATTGTTTGTTGTGTAGCACGGCGACCATTGCAGGCGTCATAGACATCGTTGATCGTCGCATGCCGTTGGAATATGTTCGTGCGTATGGCCTCAAACCGGCCTTCGATAATGCGGTAAAGCGCCAGGGTGCGGTAGTTGACCTCGGCGCCAGCCCGTGGCAGCGAGGCGCGGACGCGGTCCGAGGCATTTTCAGCCGACATCCGCATCAGCATCAGGCCGGTTTGCGGGTTGTCGCGGACTGAAGCGCAGGCCAATTCGAAATTTCTTACGAGGCCTTGGTCCGCTCCAAGCATCGTTACCGGGAAATAATTCGCCGCAGTCAGCGCGTAGTCGGTGCGGCGGTGCAGTTCGGCGGTAAATTGGTCAATAGACATCACTTGCCCCCCTTTCTAAGATCCTCCAGGCGTATGCGGACATTGCGGGCTGATGATGGATACCACTCGCCATCATCATTGCGGGCGTTGAGATTCTTGCGCCACTGCGTGTAGGTAGGAACGTGGCGCTCGTTCAGTTCTCGGGCCAAGTCTTGCAGAGAACTGGCATGCTTTTCTGCCCGGGCAAACTCCTCGTCGATGTCGAGGGCAAAGCGCATGGCTTCGTCGGCGCTGGCACGGCCTGCCGCTTTCGCCGCCTTCGCAATGTCGGCAGCGTCCGGGCCGAGGCGTTCATACGAGCGCCCGCTTTGTGACACAATTTTGCCTTCTTTCTTCAGCCTTTTCTTGATGGCTTTCGCTGCCGCCTTGGTGCGCTCGGAGATCCCCCTGGCCTCGGCCTCGGCGACCGCTGCCAGGATGTGGATCGTCATTTCGTTAGCCTCGGGCAGATCCAGCGCCTTGAATTTTACATCTGACTCCATCAAGGTCGAGATGAAGCGGACGTTGCGGGCCAAGCGATCGAGCTTGGCTACGACTAAGATGGCGCCTTCCCGGCTGCACAGCCGGAGGGCATCGTCCAGCTGCGGACGGCGAACGCGCTTGCCGCTCTCGACTTCCTTGAAGGTTGCTATCAGCTGGCCCCTCCGTTCCGACATGAAGGCCTCGACAGCCGCCTCCTGGCCCTCCAGGCCGAGGCCGCTCTGGCCCTGGCGTTTTGTGGATACCCTGTAATAGGCCACATAGCGCAGGCCGCGTTCAGTTGATTTGCAGATCATCGTCTAGTCCTCCCCTATGGCAAAAACGGATGCCAGTGACCAATGATTTCGCCGTCGTCGTCTTCCTCTGCCCCACGCGGCGCGTCTTGGAAGCGCACGTTGTGGACTTCCCTGATGACGTTTCCCTCATAGTCCTCCAGAAAATACGACCAAGTGCGGTTGGCCTGCGCTTCAGTCGCGGCCTCGTGGTCACGGCGAATTTGGTCTTGTGTCATGTAGGTCATCGATTTTCTCCTGTTTCAAACGCCGTCTTCGTCTTCGACCCCGTGATCTCGGAGCCAGCCACGACAGGCGTTGCGTGTGCGTACATGTTTGTCGTCGCGCACCCATACCCCTCGCTCCATGTGCATCGAATTCGCGGGTGCCTTCTTGCCGGTGGCGATTGCCGCTTCCGCTTCCGCCAGCAATTCACGGACGCGGTTTTCTTGTTCTGCGGCTGTCATACCGGGTTTGATGTACTCTGTCTTGGTCATTTGATTTCTCCTTGGGCTTCCTCGTCGTATTCGGTTACGGCTGTGATCAGGCCGGTGGAGCAGTCATAATCTGCGATGCGGATGTGCTCGTCGGCAGCTTCCCATTCGTCGCGCCAGCCCTCGCGGCATGCGGTTTCGTAGTTGGTGTCTTGGGTCAGTTTCCAGGCTTCGGCATAGGTCATTTTTCTCTCCAGGTTTCGGTTCTTGTTCCCCTCTTAGAATTTGAATATAGGCTAGCCGCAGTGTATATACAAGTGCCTTTTGATTGAATCGACATTTATTTATGACCCAGAATTCAGCCACCGTAATCGTGCGAATGAGCCCTCAACAGAAGACCCGGCTGGGTGTTCTGGCGGCTGGTGCGGGCATGTCCAGCTGGATCAGGGACCGTATCGACGAGGCCGTGCGTCAAGACCAAGCCGCCATCCGTTTAGGGGCCCAATCTCGGGCGAACCCGCCCCCCACTAGCGAAAACCCGCCCCCCCATTCGGCCATGGAGGCCGACGACATCGACGTGCGTGTCGCCGAGGCGTTGGGTTGGGCCGCCAAATATAAGCAGGGATGAGAGGATCTTGAAGTGAGCCGAAGCAAGTATCGCAACGTCAGGACAGTGGTAGATGGCATCACGTTTGATAGCAAGGCCGAGGCGCGGCGATACGGCGAACTGAAGCTGCTGGAAGAGGCAGGTGAGATCCACAATCTGACGCTCCAGCCCGTCTTCAAGTGCGTAATCGATCACAAGAAGGTGTGTCAATATCGCGCCGACTTCGCGTATTACACGCCGGAGCGGCGCGTGGTCGAGGATGTGAAGGGCTACAAGACGGCAGTCTACAAGCTGAAGAAGCGGCTGGTCGAGGCGCTTTATCCCGGCGTGACTATCACCGAGATTTCCAATGGCTGATTTCCCCGCCCTGCCCCTCTGGACCGACGCCTACCTGTCGGATTGCGGTCACCTCACCTTCACCGAGCATGGCGTATACATGCGGCTGCTGATGCTGATCTGGAGGACGCCAGGATGCCGGATACCAAACGACCAGCAGTGGATCTGCCGCCGCCTGCGATGTAGCGACGACGAGTTCCAGAGCCTCGTGCAGCCCATCATCGAAGAGTTCTGTTTAGCGACCGGAAATTACATCTCGCAGAAGCGTCTGACGAAGCAGATGAAATGGCTCGAGGAAAAGAGCGAACAGCAGAGGGCTCGAGCTAAGTCACGCTGGGATAAGAGAAAAAAGGTATGCCCAGAGGATGCAGGTCAGCATCGATCCGGCAATGCCTCTAAATCTAAATCTAAATCTAAATCTAAATCACTAGAAGAAGACATCGATTATGAAGCTCTTGAGGGAAGGATTTCAGTGCAATGACACCGCGAGAACTACATCAAAATGTGTCTGCAATGTGGCCGAGCCTGCCGACAGCCAAGGCACCATGGGCCGAGCAATACATATCAGTCTTATCTGCATACTCGGGCGACGAGATCGACAAGGCTTGGCAAAGCTGGCATCGCAGCCCGGACCACGACTTCGCCCCCAAGCCATACGAAATTCAAAGGCGTATCATCGCCGACCGGCCCGTCTACCTGGGCCAGCCGGAGGCAACAGCTGCGGTCTCGCAGACGTATCCAATGACTGATGACGAAGTCCACCGCCTGCAGAAGACGATGGCTGACCTCGACCGGCAGCCCGACACCTCTGCCAACCGGCGTTTTGTCCGCATGGGGCAATCATTTCTGAACAAGCACTACGCCGCGGGAGGCAGTGACCCATGACCGACACATACCGCTTCGCGGCAGTCGCAAGCCTGACCAGAGAAGAGTTCGCAGCTGGCGTAATCGACGCCTGCCAAGCCGAGCAACGCCTGATCGACGAAGGCTGGTGCCTGGAAGCAATCGACGCATTCCTCGGGCTGACGGAGGCGAACCAATGAAACGGCGTTTAACGGGCCTCCTGTGGGTGCTGGAGCAAAAAGTGGCCGACGCTGCTGCCTGGGCCTACAGAAAGGTCAAAAACGCCTGTACAAGCCTCTGTGAGGCTGCCAGAGACATGTGGAACAATGACTGGTATCAGAAAAACTAAGATTGCCTTCGCCGTGATCCCGGCAAGAACGATGCACATGGCGCTGAAACCAGCCCAGTGGACAACGCTCGTCTGCCTGGGAAGCCTCGCCAACCGCTTCGGCGTCTGCTGGCCAACCAAGGGCGCAATCGCAGACCTCACAGGACTGAACGAAGAGGCGATTAAGAGATCAATAACGTGGCTCGTCAGAGCCAAGCTGATCCGCCGCCTCCGTACCAAGCACAAGCACGGCGTGAAGACGCCGGGACGATATCAGGTGCTGAACCTCGGACCAGATCAGCCCATGCCACTGAAAGAAGAGATGTGGGAACCAGTCGGCTGGCAGAAGCGCAAGCATCAGGTCCAGCAGATCGAAGAGGGTTCAAGGGAGAAAATGCCAGAGGAGAGGGAAGTCAGGCGAGTCGCGGAGCGGTGGGTGAGGCTGGTCGAGGCGAGGACCGGCGCCCTGCGAATCGGCGTCGATGAGGAGCGACATGTCAGGGCGGCGATGCGTGATGGCCTCGGCGTTGATGCGATCCTCGACCTGACCGCGGCGTGGCTGGCGGCGCACCCAGGTCAGGCGCCAGCGTCGGCAGCGATACTGGTGGAACGATGACCCATACAAGCGTCAAGCGAACGTCAGACAATTGTACGACCGACGCGTCCCGCTGCGGCTGGCGGCGTGGACCGTCAACGACCGCTGCGGCTGCTACATTTATGCGACGACGGCTGGTGCGCGGGGCCCCGCCAGAAGTCGATATAGGGCCCCCCGGGGGCGGGGGCGATAGAGGGGGGCCATCACACAAAATTTTCCCTGTTTTTGTCCGATGACGCGGCATGAGCACATATTCGGCAGTTTCGTTGCGGCTCCTCGTGACGGCACTGACAGGGAATGGATCATCGCGCAGTGCAGCTGCGGAGCCCGCACGGCGATCCTTGAGCAAGCGCGGGAGCGTGACGCCTGGGAAGGCGAAATCCCACCTGAAATTGCGGAGCAAGTCTATGCCTATACATGAAGACTACGACACCCGTCGCCTTGCGAGGATTGAGTGGGTGCTAGAGCGGCTCGACAGGGCCGCAAAACGGGCGCAAGCGCCGGAAATGCAGGTCATGTGGTCTGCAAAAGTACTGGAATATCAACGATTAAGCCGGAGGGAAATTGATGACAAAACGATATAACGTAAGAGCCGCCACGGGCCGGAAAAAAGACGACGGTAAGTCCTTTTACACCAACATAGGCAGCGCCTGGGAGGTCAAGGGCGGCGGTTTCAGCATTTCCTTGGATGCTTTGCCCTTGCCGACCTACGACGAGAAGTACGGGCTCCAGACCCGCTTGCTGATGTTCCCCGCCGACGAGGTCCAGGCGCAGGCGCAGGCCCCCTTCAAGTCGGAAGGTACGCTTGATGACGAAGTCCCCTTCTAAGATTTCGACGCGGGAGGCCCGCGGCGTTCTTGCAGGCAACGACGACAACAGAAAAGCGGCGGTTTTGGGCGAATTGGATGCCCTGGCCGGGGCCGAGATCACAGATGTCTTGTGGTGGAACTCGTCTGGCGATGTCACTGTCCGGTCCAGCGAGGATTTGCCTGATAGAATGCGGAAGGCAATCAAAAAAATGAAGGTTCGGCCCACGCCTGACGGCAACGAGATCGAAGTCGAGATGCATGATAAGCTGTCCGCCCTGCGCCTGCTGGCAAAGCACGAAGGCTTGCTGGACGCGGGCAGCGACAGCAACAAACCTACCCTGATTGGCATCAACGTCAAACATGCTGAAGTCGAATATGAGGTGAGAGATGGCCCGGAGGAAGGGAGCGACGGCGCGGAGGCCGAGAAAGGCGAAGGCTGACGTATCAGGCCTTCTCAATCTCGACTTTTCTACATCGCCGATATGCAGCAAGTTTCTGCAAGACGATGCCTTCGTCAGGGGTATCATGGGGCCGGTCGGCTCTGGCAAGTCCTATGCCTGCGCCGCAGAGATCATGCTGCGGGCGGCGAACCAGGAGCCGGACCCCGCCGATAATATTCGCAAAACCCGATTCGTTATCGTCAGAAATTCATACCCCATGCTACGGACGACGACCATCAAGACATGGCAAGACATCTTCCCTGAACACATATGGGGGCCGATGCGCTGGAGCCCGCCGATTACGCACCACATCCAGCTGCCGCCCAAAGACGCCATCCCCGGCATCGACTGCGAAGTGCTTTTTATCGCCCTCGACAAGGACGTTGACGTGCGGAAATTGCTATCGCTGGAAATAACGGGCGCATGGGTGAACGAAGCAAGGGAGATGCCATTAGGCGTCATCCAGGGGCTGACGCATCGGGTGGGTAGATACCCCAGCCGCGCCATGGGCGGCGTGACGTGGCGCGGCATCTGGCTCGACAGCAACGCCATGAGCGATGACCATTGGTGGTACAGATTGAGCGAAAAAGAGCCCGTCCGCGGCGAATATCCATGGCACTTTTACCGGCAAAATGGCGCAGTCGAAGAGGCCCACGAAGACGAAAACACCATCACGTCGGCGGGTAAGCACTGGCACGTCAAGGGCACGTCAGAGAACTACAACAACCTGCCGCCCGGATATTACGATCAGCAGCTTGGCGGGAAGAACCTCGACTGGATCAGATGCTATCTGGAGGCCAAGTTCGTCTACGTCCAGGAGGGCAGGCCTGTCTGGCCCGAGTTTGATGACGACACCATGGTTGCCGATGGCCTGGAGGCGAACCCCGACATGCCGTTGCAAATCGGCCTCGACTTCGGCTTGACGCCTGCCGCCTGCATTGGCCAGCGTCAGCCCAGTGGTTGCTGGTTTATCTTGGGCGAGGTAGTCTCCAGAGACATGGGCCTCGCCCGCTTTACCAACGACCTCCTCATGTTCTGCAACCGCCATTGGCCCAAGCATGAACTCGAAATATTTGGCGACCCGGCAGGCGGTCAACGGGATCAGGTCTTTGAAACTACTGCATTTGACCATTTGCAGACCGTAGGCCTGAACGCCCGCCCTGCCCCATCCAACGACTTTCAGGTGCGCCGTGAAGGCGGCGCCCTCCCCATGACACGGCTGGTGCAGGGCCGTCCCGGCCTCCAGATCGACCGCAGCTGTAACCAGACAAGAAAGGCGCTGGCTGGCGGCTATCACTTCAAACGCATACCCGATTCGCGGGGCGCGGAACTGTTCCGCGACATGCCCTATAAAAATGAACACAGTCACATTGGTGACGCCTTCGGCTACCTGATGACCGGCGGCGGCGAACACCGGAGGATGACGCGGCGCCCCATGCACAACAAGCCGCATATTGCCAGGGCGGACTTCAATGTCTTCTGAATTCGTCTGGCCTACGGCTGACGAACTGCTTCAGGCTGTCAACCTGCCACGCCGTGGCGACATCGTCGAATGCCAGCCGCATCACGTCATGGCCATGGAACTGCGCGATGTTGATATCGGTGCCCTTGGTGGCGGCGACATCCGGGCTTTCGCCGATACGCTGCTGGCGTATCCGGCGAAATATGCGGGCCTCGTCGAAGGCGAGTGCGTTGTCGCATTCGGCTTCATACCGTACTGGGATGGCGTGGCCGAGGGCTGGATGTTCACATCCAAATACCTGTCCCGCGACAAATTCATTTTCCACCGCGCCGCCACAAAAGGCATCGAATATGTCTATACATATGCCGGTCTGCGGCGGCTCCAATTTACAATCCATTCATACAATCCTCTTGCAATTCGATGGGCGGATGTATTAGGTTTCACCCTGGAAGGTCGCCTGCGAAAATATGGCCCGGATGGAGCCGACTACTTTATGTATTCCAAGGTGACAAAATGAGCGGGGTTTTCGGCGGCAAGCAGCGTTCCCGACAGGAGTACGTCACGCCGAATGTAGATCTCTACGGCGAACCTGCGGCGGGGGCGCAAATAGCCCCGGGCTATCACGCCGTTGACACAGGTCGAAAGAGGTATCTCATCCGCGACAGCCATGGCCCAGGTCAGGAAGAATGGCGCACCGGCACGAAGGCCGAATACGACTACGAGCGCAACACTACGACAAGCTACGGCGAGTATGGTGTGCCCGAGATGTCGGTCTTGACCGCACCCGACCAACACGGCAACAGGTACAAGCGCCGCGCCTACGACACGAAGGTAGAGTCGATCTGGCAGGTACAGCAAGATCCGGCGGCGGCGAAAGAGCAAGAGGCGAAGGCACAGGCAGAGAAAGAGCAAGCTGCGAAAGAGCAAGCCGCGAAAGAGCAAGCGGCGAAGGCAGACGGCAAGATCAGCGCGGCATCCAGCACCACCACTGCGGCGGCAGCGGCGGCAGCGGCGGCAGCAGCGCCGCAGGTCATTCCCAAGACCACGTCAACGCCTGCCGACACACCGGCCTTTGAGGCTGGCGAGACATCCGCCCTCGTCCAACAGCAACAACAGATCACCGCCAAGGAGTCGAAAGGTCGAGGCCGTCGCAGACCGCGGCGCAGCCGCGCCACGTCTGACGCCTTCCTGGGCGCTGGCGGCACCACATTAGGAGCATGACCACATGAGCATCTTCTCCTCCAAGCCGTCGCCGCCGCCACCCCCGCCGCCGCCACCCGACAACACCGCCTTTAATGAGGCGCTGCAAGCCAGGATAGACGCACAACAAGTGCAGATCGACGCGCAGAAAAAAGAACTGGAAGAACGTATCGATACACAAGAAGCCCGCGTCGAAAGTGAACGCAAGGAGCAACTGCAAACGGCGGCGTCAGCTGCGAAAACGCGGCGCAAAGGCCGACGCCTGCTGACATCGCAAGACAGGAAATCGCCGGAAGTTGGGCTACTCGATGACCCGAAAGGCTCTAACAAAACGCTGGGACCATCGCGAAAGCCCCGCCGAGCGGGGGCGTATAATGCCTGAAGATACCCAAGACAAGGTCTTCATCAGAAACCCAAAACATCGAAAAAAGACGCCAAAGGAAATCAAGGAAGAAAACGACAAGAAGGCCGAAGACAATGGCTAGAATGACCGTCGAGCAAATCCTCAAGCGCCATAAACGCGCCGACGCTAGAAAAGAGGAATGGCGCAGTTTGTACGAGGAGGCGTATGAATATTGCCTGCCCGGACGCAATCTATATGACACCTACGAAGGCCGGAGCCGTGGCGCCAGGAAGAACGACCGCCTCTTCGATTCCACCGCCGTGGCCTCTACGCAGGGCTTCGCCAATCGGCTGCAGTCAACCCTCTTTCCGCCATACCGTTCCTGGTGCCGCCTGGAGGCTGGCCAGCACATACCCCCGGAGGCAGCCCAAGCCGTCCAACAGATGCTCGACTATTACCGCGAGATGATGTTCTCCACCCTGCGCCAGTCTAATTTCGACCTCGCTCTAGGCGAGTTTTTGCTTGACCTTTCCGTTGGCACAGCCGTCATGCTGGTGGAAAAAGGCACGTCTACCGAGCCGATACGCTACACCGCCGTGCCCGCGTTTCTGGTCAGCCTGGAGGAAGGCCCCCATAACACAGTGGAAAATGTCTACAGAAAAGTCCGCATGCGGCCAGACCTGATCCAGCGCACATATCCATCGGCGGAACTGAACGACGAATTGCGCCGCCTTGCCGTTGACCGCCCGGAAGAGGAAGTAGAGCTTTTGGAGGCAACCATCTACGACGACGACCGTGGCGAATATTGCTTCCATGTGATCCACCCCGGCAGCAAGCATCTGCTGCTGGTCCGCTACAGCCTGACCTCACCTTGGATCATCAGCCGCTTCTCCAAGACCGCTGGCGAAATTTATGGCCGAGGTCCGATTCTCAGCTGCCTCGCAGATATCAAAACGCTAAACAAGGCGAAGGAGTTCCTGCTAAAGAACGCCTCGCTCTCCATTGCCCCCGTCTTCACCGCTGCCGACGACGGCGTACTCAACCCGGAGGTCGTCAACATCGCCCCCGGCGCGATCATCCCCGTCGCAAGGAACGGAGGCCCGCAGGGCCCCTCCCTCATTCCCCTGCCGCGAGGTGGTGACGTGCAGCTGGCTCAACTCGTAATGCAAGATATGCAGATGTCGATCAAGAAAGTCATGCTCGACGACAACCTGCCGCGGGACGATATGTCCGCCAGGACGGCGCTGGAAATTTCCCAGCGGATGCAAGAGCTATCACAAAATCTTGGCTCTGCCTTTGGCAGGCTCATCACAGAAATGATGGCCCCACTGGTGCGCCGCACCCTGGCGGTGATGGACGAGGCTGGCCTGATCAAAATGCCGCTCAAGGTTGACGGCCTGGAGGTCAAGATGGTCCCCGTATCTCCCCTGGCGCAGGCGCAGAACAACGAAGAAATCGAAAAGGTGATGCAGTGGATGCAGATCCTCGCCAGCTTCGGGCCGGAGGGCCAGATTGCCGCCCGCACCGACGCCATCGTAGATTTTATTGCGGACAAACTGGGCGTACCAGGGGAACTGCGGACAACCCCCCAAGAACGACAGCAAATGCAGCAGATGGCTATGGCCGCGGCTGCACAGGCGGCGGGCGTCGAAAACGCCAACCCCGGCGACCTCCAGGCGCCGCCCGCCGCCGCTTAGACAGGAGACTACATGAACGAGGACACCGGCTGGGCCGCACTCTTAGCGCAACCCGGCGAAGAAGACACCAGCCAAGACAGCATCAACAAACTGTTTGCCCGCGTCTTCTCAACCAATGACGGCGTCAAGGTCACTGCCTACCTCCGCGCCAAAACCCTCGACCAACCATCTTTCTTGCCAGGGTCTGACGCCTCCTACGGATATGCCCGCGAAGGTCAGAATTCCATCGTCAGAGAAATCGAAAACAGAACCAGAATAGGGAAACAAAGATGAGCGATGTAGCCATGGCCGATACAGCCATCGACGACTTGGTGCCGGATGTCCGCGATGATCAGGCGGCGCCGCCCGACGAACTTTCACATAGAGACGACCTTGACGTGGGCCGCTTCAACCGCCCGGAGGGCGATGACGCCCCCAGGCAAAGGCCTGATTGGTTGCAAGAACAATTCTGGAACGCGGAGAAGGGTGAGGCCGACACTGAAAAGCTCGGCAAGTCCTACAACGAACTCCGCAACCAATTCAATGCCGATGGTCACAAGGTGCCCGAAGACGGCACCTACGACACCACCGAGATCACGCAGGCTGGCGTTGACGCACAAGATCCCATGCTGCAATCGTTCACTGAATGGGCGAGAGAATTTGGTGTTTCGCAGCATGCCTTCTCGTCTCTGGCAAAAAGCTACATCGAAAATGGGCAGGCCGGGATGGAGGAGGAGCAACGTAGCATCGCCGAGGAGCGATCAATCCTCGGGCCCAAAGCCGATGACCGCATCCAGGCTTCGGCGCAGTGGTTGGCCCGCATGCATAGCCGGGGCATTTTGAACGATGCCGACTTTGAAGAGGCCCGCATCATGGCGGGCAGCGCACACGGCATCCAGGTGTTTGAAAAAATACAGGCATTCTACGGGGAAAAGATGGCCCCCATTGAGGCCTCGACCGACAGTCAGCGGCCCGGAGCGGAAGAACTTTCCGCAATGGTCGCGAACCCGGAATACCAGACGAATGCCAGCTATCGTGCGAAAGTCGAGAAAGCATTCGATGCCGAATATGGGGGTGTCAGAAGCGACAGCCAGTCGTTGACTGTGCCGATGTTCCGTGATTGACCTCTTCATCGACGAAGACGGCGTAGCATTTTGTTCATGCTCGTCAAACTACTGGCTGGCGTTTTTCGACGACAGGCCGGATGCCGAGACTGCGGAACTGAAGGAGTTACGCTGTGTCAACTGCGGCTCATCGATTTTGCCAAACCATAGCCTGCACTAACCGGAATAAAAAAGTCTGACAACCTGCTTGACATTTGTATGATCTTTTGGCAGATCATAGTTGGGGCAGCAACGCATTGCGCCTACCCCGGACTATCTGCCAGCCGGACATCTCCGCAACTGGATCGAAATTAAAACTTTGACCCAGTTAAGGAGGCAAAAATGTCAACTGGATTATCACCCGCCTTCGTCACACTCTTCTCCGAAGAGGTGAAGCAGGCATACCAAGCCGAGAGCAAGCTGCGAAATACGGTGCGTCTACGCACTGGCGTGGTTGGTTCAACGGTAAAATTCCCGAAAGTCGGCAAAGGCGTGGCTTCTGTACACACACCCAGCACCGATGTCGTCCCCCTAAATTCCACCTTCAGCCAAGCGACGGCAACTCTAGCAGATTATGCTGCACCGGAGTACACCTCAATTTTCGACCAAGCGAAGGTGAACTTCTCGGAGCGCTCCGAGTTGGTACAGGTTTGCTCTAAGGCTATCGGACGCCGTCTCGACCAGATGGTGATCGATGCGCTTGACGGCGCGGGCACGTCCCTCACCGTTGCCAATTCAATTGGCGGATCAAACACCAACATGAATGAGGCCAAGCTGCGAGATGCTCACAAGCAACTCAATGCGAAGAACGTGCCAGCCGGTGATCGGTACGTTCTCATGCATGCCAACAACCTCAATTCGCTGTTGAGCCAGACCGCTGTAACGTCTGCCGACTTTGTGGCAGGCCGTCCGTTGGTCAGCGGTCAATTTGGTGAGTACATGGGCTTTAATGTGATCGTCATCGGCGACATGGACGAGAACGGCTTGGCCATCGACGGCAGTTCCGACAGGAAATGTCTCGCGTGGCACAAACACGCCATCGGCCTAGCCGAAGGCATTAGCTCTCGCGTCGAGGTCAACTATGTCCCGGAGAAAGTGTCCTGGCTCGTGTCCGCGCTCTTCAGTGCAGGCGCTGTCGGCATCGACGCCGAAGGCATCGTTGAAATCACCTGTCGCGACACTGCCGCCGCAGCCTAATCCATAAGGAGGATAAAAAATGGCTTTTGCAAGAGCGGGCTGGAATCCCATCGGCGGTCAGAGCCGCAAGGGCTCGGCCCCACAAATATGGTCCTACACCAGTACGGATGCCCAGAGCGTAATTCGGGCGGCTTCGTACTTCGACTCGGTGTCAGGTGACGTAGCAGTCAACGATGTGATTTTCTGCGTCAGCGCATCGGGCGGAACGCCTGTGGTCAGTATTTCGTATGTGAATGCGAATGCATCCGGCGTCGTCGATGTCACTGACGGTCTTGTTGTGACCGCGACCGACAGCGACTAGCACTAACTAGGTGCGGGGCGGCGGGGCAACCTGCCGCCTCGTCCCCATTATTTTTCTTTGGAGGTCTGATGGCGACCGGCGACACCGATGTGAACATTTGCAGTACCGCCCTCAACCTCCTTGGCGAAAGCGAGATCTCGTCATTTTCTGACGGCTCAGAGATTGCTGGCGTCTGCGACAAACTCTACCCTGGAACCAAAAACACAATGCTGTCGATGTATCCTTGGTCGTTCGCCACCAAGAAGGTGCAGCTGGCACAACTATCATCGACGCCAATCAACGAGTGGACGTATGAGTACCAGCTGCCCAGCGACCTAATCATGTCCGGGCCGCAGGCCGTCTACAATTCGACGGCGACGGGCGCCAGCCCTGTTGCCACCGGCTGGGAAATCCTTGGCGACCGTCTGCAAACCAATGAGACAGCCATCGTCATCGACTACCTGTTCAGCGTCGATGAGGCGTCAATGCCTCCGTATTTCGTCCAGGCTTTGCGCTATGCCATGGCGGCGCATCTCGCTGAACTGGTCACAGACCAGATCGAAAAAGCAGAACTTTGGCACAACCGACTGTTCGGCGTGGCAGCTGAAAATGGCCGCGGCGGATATTTGCGTCAGGCCATGCACATGGATGGCCGGGGGCAGATCCCCAGCCGCATACAGACGTTTGCTTTGACAGATGTGCGCTGATGTCGCGGGTATTTCAAATCCAGACCGATTTCACGATTGGCGAGATTGATCCGCAACTGAGAGCCCGCGTCGATATCGACCAATATTACTCGGCGCTCGACAAGGCGCGGAATGTCGTCATTCAGCCGCAGGGCGGCTTGGGCCGCAGACCCGGGCTAAAGTATATCCACACCATTCCGTCCGGCGACAACCCCGAAAACGGCTGTCGGCTGGTCGCCTTTGAGTTCTCCGTCAGTGACAGCTACATGCTTCTGTTCGTCAACAACAAGATGTTCGTCTATCGAAACGCTGCCATCGTCACCAACATCAATGCATCGGGCAACGACTACCTGACGACGAGCATCGGATCAGCCACGCTTGCTGATGTCTATTTTACTCAGAGCGCCGACACCCTTATCCTGGTACAGGAAGGCATGGCGCCACGCAAAATCGTCCGCGGTGCAACGTCAGCCGACTGGACGATATCGACAATCACCTTCGGCTTCGTGCCCCAGCATGCCTTCACCCTGGCGACTTCAAATCCGTCTGCGACCCTGACGCCGTCTGCCGTCGCCGGAAACATCACGCTGACCGCGGGCAGTTCGGTGTTTTCATCCGGCAGCGTGGGCCAGTACGTCGAAGCCAACGACGGCCTTGGCCGAGCCCGGATCGTCAGATACACGTCTGGAACATCCGTTGACGCCGTCACTGAACTGCCGTTTTTCTCGACGACGGCGATGGCCTCGGGCAGCTGGACACTGGAAACCGGCTACGAGGATGTCTGGTCTGGAACCCGCGGATATCCGAGATCGGCGACATTTCACCAGGGGCGCCTCTGGTTCGGCGGCACCAGGGACCGCCCGACGACGATGTACGCCAGCCGCGTCAACGACTTTTTCAATTTCAACCCGGGGCAGGCACTAGACGACGAGGCCCTGGAGGCGACCATCTCCACCGACAGCCTGAATGCCATCACCGGCATTCACTCTGGCCGGGATCTGCAAGTGTTCTCACTGGGCGCAGAATTCTCTATACCTCAAGTTGACCTTGAGCCCATCACGCCGACAAACATCGCCGTCAAGCGTGGTTCCAATCATGGCGCAAAGGTGGGCATCAGGCCGCAGGGCTCGGAAAGCGGTACGCTGTTCATCCATCGAAACGGCAAGGCCTTATACGAGTTTCAGTTCTCCGACGTTTCCGCGAACTACGTCAGCAACAATTTATCACTACTATCATCAAACCTCCTCGCCACGCCTACCGACATGGCGCTGCGGAAAGCAACATCCACCGACGAAGGCGACTTGTTGCTGGTCGTCAATAGCCTGGACGGCAGCATCACGGCCTACAGCTTTTTACGGTCTCAGAAGGTCATAGCGCCCAGCCTCTTCACTACATCGGGCACGTTCGAAAACGTCGGTGTAGACGTTACCGACATGTATGTAGTTGTTAAGCGAACGATTAACGCTGCAACCGTTTATCACGTCGAGAAGTTCGACGCTGACTTCACAACTGATGCGGCGCTACAGGTTGTGCCCGCAAACTACGGCTCTCCGCTGGTGAGGGGCGCGGCGCAGTCGGGTACGTCTCTGGAGATCGATGCATTGACGGCGCAGCCGCAGGCCGGTGACACCTTCACGGTTGCCGGTGTGACGGGCACAAGTACGATTTCGTCGGCGACAACTCTGGCTGACGACGGCACGGGCACAACCTTCAAATCCACGCTGACGCTTTCCGCGGCTCTCGCATCTTCGCCTGCGGACAACGCTGCGGTGACCTTCGGCACGGTTTCGGAAACCCGCAACCTGACGCATCTGCCAAGCACCAGCGTCAGCGTTATCGCTGATGACATCGTCTTGGCCGACAATACCGTGTCGGCGTCCGGCGTGGCGACGATTGAGAGGCCAGCCTCCAGTTATATAGAGTTCGGCCTCGACTACACGGTTCAGGTCAAGACGCTGCCCGTGGAAACCAAGCTGTCATCGGGCCCAATCACTGGGCAGAAAAAACGCATCATCGACGCCAGCCTGATCCTCGACCTGACGCAAAACATTTCGGTGTCGGGCAACAGCGTCACCTTTCGCACGTTCGACAGTTCCGATTTCGACGAAAGCGTGGACACCTTCACGGGCGTGAAATCGTCCGGGCCCTTGCTCGGCTTTTCCAAGACGGCTGCGCTGGAGTTCACCCAGACCAATCCACTTTTCTTCACACTCCTGGGGTGTGAATACAAGGTAAGCGTGGGACAATAAACATGACGATGGCAGCAGTTGGTTTGGCAATGTCGGCGGTGTCCGCTGTCGCCAGCATTGCACAGGCATCAGCCGAGGCAAAGGCGGTGGAAGCCAATGCGGCGGCACAGGCGCAACTGGCAGGCCTGCAAGCCCAACGCGAGGCGCAGCAGCTGGAATCGCAGGCCCTGGTCACCAGGATGCAGGCAACCCTGCAAACGTCACAAGCAGGCCTGACCGGCCTGGAGGGTGAGTTCGCCCGCCTACAGCGCCGCGACGAAGCTAACACCGCCATGAAGACGGCCCTTGAGCGGGTAGCCGCCGTCAACGCCTCATCGGGATCTGGCATGGTCGATCTGGGGAATGTGCCGACTTTGGAGGCGCTGGGCACGGGCTTCGAAGATTTCCAGACGGCGACCGAGGCTGGCGATATCCAACGCGCCGCCAAGGAGATCCAGCGGCAGACCCAGATATCAGGCGCAGACATCCTTGGCTTCCAGGCCGATGTCATGGACGCCGACGCCAACTACATCGTCGAACAGCTGAACCCATACCAGCAAAACGTCATCCGCCAGAACGCGGCGAACCAAGCCTCTGTCATCAAGTCCCGCGGCTTCACATCTGCCGTGGGCAGCATGGCCAGCGGCGCCTTCAAGTTCGCCCAGGTTGGCGGATCTGGATCTGGATTTGGATCTGGATCTGGATTTGGGTTCACCTGATCATGGCAAGGCGACCATTACCAAGCCGACAAGTTAGAGGCGCCGTGCCGACATTTGCCTCGTTGCAGCCCGCAGGCTTGGTCGCTCCAAAGCGCACTGCGGCGGCTGAACGGGCGCAGCAGATGAACATCTCCGGTCAGCAGCGCACCGCCGCCCTTCAGAGCCAAGCCGCGGCGGACCTCCAGAACCGCCTCAACCAGATGACCAGCATGGCCTTCAACTCGGCTGCGGCGCAGGCGAAAGTCGAAGGCGAGGCCTATGGGGTACAGAACGCTCCATCTGCCGACCTGATTCAGAATGCTAACACCAAGGAGTGGGAGTACGATGCCAGGGGTCAGCCGGTTCCCGGCGACACCTGGACCGTATTTGGCCGCGCCGCCCGCAGCGCAGCCCTCGACCAGATGTACCTGGATTTGAGCGTCGATTCCAAGATTGCGATGGGCGGCATCACCAAGGCTGCATACGATCAGTTCGGCGCACCTATCAAGGCGCCCACGGATGTAGAAAATGAACTGAACAAGCTGGTCGATGACACCAAGAATGCGGCGATGCAGATTTCGCCTGTGCTAGCGTCCAAGCTCTACGCCAACCTCCGCATCGAAGGCCACAACGCCTTAAATGCATTTAACACCAAATACCTGACGCACCAAGGTAAGGTGCGGAAGGCTGTCGCCCAGCGGTCTATTGTTTTGGAACAGGACGCGGTGGTGACGGCCATAGAAGCAGGCAACCCTGAACTAATCAAAAGCATTTATGCAAGAGCGGAACATACCGCCGTCGTCAACGGCCTGGATTTCAAGGCCTTCGACGCAACCTGGGATAAGCACGTCAAAAAGGCACTTGTCAGCAACGGAGTTATGCGGGCGGTGGAAATGGGTCAATCGGCTGTGATCGACCACATCAACAACAACCACGGCAAATCTGATTTCAAGGGTATTGGCACCCTCGAACAGAGCCTCGCCCTTGGCCGAATATGGCAACATATGGACGACGACACCAAGACTGACTTTATCAAAGCACTGGATGACGCGCATAAAATTAAGACCAACAAACCCATTCTCGACAGGTCTGCGTGGGAGGCCAGAGAGAAGCACCGTGTCGCAGGCATTGCCAAAGAGTTCGCCATCGCCAGTCAGCGGCCCCTTAATCTGGGCGACATGGATGATGCCAACGCCACGTTACGCGCATCTGCGATGGACGCGGCGCTAAACAGACTGGGCCATAGTGAAATTGCCCAGAAAACTAGAACGGCGTTGCTAAAGACGAGAGACCTCCAGCCTGACATCGCATTGGAACTGGAACGCCGCAAGGCTGAAGGTACGCTCGAATATGAATATGTCGAACGTCTCATGGAATTGGGCCTGTTGCAAGGCGAACACGCCGCAAAAGCCATGGCAGACGTTGCCGCTATAACAAACGAAAGCGGCGGGTTGAGACTGGCAAGAGATCACATTCGTCGGACGCTGAAGGTTGTCGAGCGGGAGTTCACGTCGGCAGATACGCAACAGGCGGACAGAGCCGCCCTGATGAAATTTAACGAGTACATCGACATGATCACCAACTGGCTTACCGATGGTCAAGTCGGCGAAAATGGAAAAGCGTATGGGTTCGCTGTGGGCGACCCCGTCAACGAGAGAACGATATTGGACATCGCCCGCCAGCTTGTCGGTTCCGACCGAATGAAAAAAGATAGGGCAGATGATTTTGAGGCAGCGGTATCTGAACTCCGCGACGAAAACAAGTACCCCGGCATTATGACGATGATCGGAATGGCGCCTCCTGGCAGTGACCCGGAAGCGTTTCTGCAAAGTAAAATAGTAGAAACAGAGTCCGAATACTGGTGGGGCTTGGGCGACCAAGTCCATGTAATTAACGAGAACAAAAGAACAGCGGCGAGGAAGTGGCTCAACAAATATAGGGCGGTTTTCAAGAAATACGGTAGCGATGCCGGATTAGATATAAAAGCAAAGATCCAGACATATATGGGGAGACGATAATGGCAGATCCCCTGAATAGCATTGTTACCGAGGTGCCTGGGTCACGACCGGATCTGCCACAGGTCAATCTCCCGCCCGCGCCAATGCCGGTCGTTGAGCAGCCAGACGTTGACACGGGCGAAGGCCCGCTGGAAATCGAAATACGCCCCGCCGCGCAGGTGTCAGACAACCCCAACGACATCAACAAGATGATGTTGAGGGCCTACGAGGATCAGAGCATCATCGGTGACGGTCAGCCTGTTGTGCAGCGTGGTCCAGACGGGAGCTATTCACGCATATCAGCCAACGCCCATGCCGCGCAGATGACGGCAGACACAGAGTTGTCATCACTATCACCGCCCGAGGAGGCCGTCGAGGAGGAGGCAGAGGCCGTGGCGGCTACGGAAGAGGACGAAGGCGGATTTGTGGAGGGCGTCCAAAACTTCTTCGCGGGCATGCCCGAAGGCCTCGTCGCGGGAGCGGCCAACGTCAATGATCTGATCCCAATCGGGACGTGGCAGACCCCGGATGGCCGTGAGATCACCACGCTGAAAGATGCCATGGACTACGTCGGCCAGCTGATAATCGACGCTGGCGTACCCGAGGATCTTGTGAAAGCCCCGCCAGCGCCTCCGGGCCTCATGGGAGGGCTAGGCAAAGGTCTTGCCCAGGCTATCCCGACGATGCTACCGCTGATTAAGGCGTTAAGGTTGGCGGGCAATGGGCCGTTGATTGCCGACCTCGTCGGCGGCGGCATTGGTGACTTTGCTACCTCATCAACCGAGGAGGCCGAGGGCTTGATCGGGCTGGTGAAGATGATCCCAGAAGACTTTGCCGCTGCGGGCCTTGATGTTGGAGAATACTCTGCCTTAACAGCCACGGCGCTTGAAGATTTCATCGACGCTGACCCCGGGTCTATCTACGATAAGGAGTTCCGTTCACGTCTTTTTGCCGGGGTTCCCGGCCTAGTTCTGACACCGGCAATCAGCGCGATTGGCCGGTTGGCCATCGCAGCGAAGAATTCCGGCGAGGGCGAACTCTTCGTCCAAACCCTGCGGGAGTTCTTTGAAGACACGTCCGGCAGCGTGAAACTGCCCGGACAGGCTGCGGTTGCAGAAGACAACTTATGGGGTTTGATGTCGCGCTTCCGACAGGCCGCGACTGTCCAACCAGAGCATACAAAGCCTTTGATTACAGCTGCGACAAATACCAAGAACGCCACACGGCAAGCCAAGGGATTGGATGACGTTATATCTCGGCACCCAGAGCCGTTCAGTTCTGAAGAGGCATTCAGCAATATGTGGGCCGACGCACTGGGCGACACGGATGTCCCAATTCCGCCGTATCGGTTCATACAGATGGCAAACGAAGGCCGGTTGCACGATGAGATGCTCGACCTCACGCCGGATCAACTACGCATGGCTGACGATGGTCTGGAGTTTGCTAACGACTTTGCATCGCTTTACAGGGCGGGGGGCAACGCCCAAGCCGATGCCACAACCACTGCCAAGCTGACCCTTTGGGGCATGTTGTCGAGAGGCGTATCGCCGAGTGTTCAGGAGGCGGGATTTCTTGATGCCATCAACGGCATAGAGCCGTTTATTCAGGCAGCTTTGGGCGGCAAGTTCGACGACAAGATGCTGGTAAGGTATCTGGATTGGGCATCCGGCGTGATCAAAGAGGGATCATTTGGACGGGGCACACAGCATAACTTGAATGCGTTTGGTAAGGATTTCCTACGGAAGATGGGTGCTGGCGAAGCAGGCAATTCGCCGCTACAGCAATTCCACGATCTACTCTCTGACCTATCTGTCTCATCCAAGGATGTTCGCCGCCGCTTCTATGAGTTGGCTGATGACCCAGGCATCAACAACAAGGTGCTGTCCTTTATGATGCTGCTGGCTGGCCGCAAGGACGTTGTTATAATCGACCGCATCCAGGCCAAGGCATTCTTTGATGATGGCCGTTTTGATGACCTAAATCTATGGGATGGTGAGAAGGTAAGGACTGGGACAGGTAAACTGGCAACCAAGGCCGGGACATCTCTGGCAGAAATATTCAAGGGCCATAGAGGCCTGCTACTTTACGAACAGATCGAAGCGGAACTGGCCCGTCAGCTGCCGAAGGGCGTAACCGCTGGCGAATGGCACTGGAAGACTTGGGTTAAGCGCGGCAACCAAGAAGCGGACCACGCAAGTTTGCTGGGCTTGATCAAGCAGGCCAGGGGCGACTTAGACCCGTATGTCGGCGCCAAAGCTAGAGAAGGCAGGTTCGGCACATGGAACTACGGCTTCTCTCAAGTGAAAACCAAGCGCGGGTTCCGCTTTGAATATCCGGCCAGCGATGGTACAATTTACACGTTCACAAAAGACACGAAGGAAGCCTTGATCTCCGACATTAAGAAGCGGAGTAGTGGCGTCACACCCAAGGGATTTAGCGTCCAAAAAGCTGGCAAAGAAGGCAGGCCTTGGACAGAAGCGGAAGGAGTTGATCTTGGCAAACTCGACGAACTCATCAGAAAACACGGACGAAAGAGCGGCTCTACGCAAAGCGGAGACGGAACTGTTCCAGCGTCTGGCGAAGGTCGTGCAGCCGCTGGCCCCAGAGGCGGACGAGGACGAGGCCGAAGAAAGCTAGACGCCCCGCTTAACCCCCCCAAGGCCGGGAGTTAAGCCATGGTAAATCTCACAAAAGCCCTCAAAGGTGCGCTCGATGACGTAGGCAATCCAGAGCCGAAGATCAGCGGCGTCATGGACGACGGCGATGTCATCAAGCATGTTGGCGAGAGTATCGTCATCCGGCAGCCGACGCATGAGGAAGCGAACGCCATTCTCAAAGCGTACCCTGGCCACAACCTCTTTGGCCGGTTGAGCGGCAAAATCAGCGGCAAGCCATCGCCCGCCAAAGGTGTTCCGTTCCATGATATCAACATGGAGCGGATCTTTGGCTCCGACACCGTCAGCGATGCGACGATCCGAGGCCTCATTGATGGCGTAGTCGATAGCATCAAGGCGAACCTCGACCACAATGTGACCAGAACCTTTGCAGAGGTGCAAGAGAAAGCCGCCGCACTGGGCATGGACCGCACCTTTGAGGTTTTGGAAAAGGGCGCCAGCGCGGCTACGCTAAAAGATCTCGACGTAACCCTCACCGCTGTTGGTCATGCCCACGTTCAATGGGCTTTGGCCGTCAGGAAATCGTTCGGCAAATACCTTAATGCTCGGGCCAACGGGAGATCACAGGAAGAAATCGACCACCTGTTCTCGGTCGCGTCAGCTGGCATGGCGGCGCAGGGCGTCTTCGTGCAGAATTTGATTAACATGCGGACAGCTACCGCCCGCGGCCTCGCGTCAACGCGACAAATCGCGATGGCAAACGACCAAGCCGCTGCGCCCCTTCTCGACCTGATCCAGAGAGGCCAAAGGGTTGGCCAAGACGCGGACCCGATTGCCAAAGATATGCTAGCCCAGGCCTACATCAGGATGCCTGACCCGACGCAACAAAGTACGTTCGTCAAGGAGCTTGCAAGCAAGGGACGGCTGACGGCTGACATGATTGTCGAGGTCTACGTCAACGGCCTACTGGCATCACCCGTCACTCACATGGTCAATATATTGTCGAATGCTTTGAACGGCTCCTTGGCCGTACCCGAGCGGGCTGTCGCCGCCGTCGCCGGGAGAGGCCGCACTCTTATTCGAAGCATGCCAGATGACGAGCGTGTCTTGTTCGGCGAGGCGACATCCTACGGATACGCTTTGATGTCGAGTTTTGGCGAGGCCTTCCGGGCGGCTGGCAGATCATATATGACAGAACTGCCTACCGGCGGCGTGTCAAAGCTTGAGTACAAGACACGCGCCGTGACCGGGGAAAACATGGCGCGGTTGATACCTGCGATGGATGCTGACGGCGCTGCCGCCCGCGGCATCGACTTCATGGCGAAGTGGTTTGTAAGACAACCCGGGCGATTGCTGATGGCAGAAGACGAATTCTTTAAGGCCATTTTCCGACGCGCCGAAATGCATGCCCTGGCGCATCGCCGTGCAGCTGAACTGGTGCATGGCGGCATGGATACCCGCGAGGCCGCTCGTATTGCCACCGACGAGATCGTCGTCAATCCCTCGCAAAAGGTGCGTCAACGCCTGATCGACGAGGCCTTGGACCGCACATATCAACAAGACCTTGAAGGTGGTGTGGCGAGGCTGGCACCGTTCTTCCAGTCTGCTGCGATGAAGCCCGTTTCGCCGTTCTACAAAACGCCGACAAACATCGCCAAGGCAATGATCGACCGGACGCCCCTTCCCCTCCTTGACGTGGTATGGGGCCAGACAGCTGGCCGCATGGGCATGGGCGATTCAGTGATCGGCAAGTTGGGCTTGTCAGATTTCCAGAAGGCCGTGAAGGAAGGCGGGCCTGCCGCCGACATGGCCATGGGGAAGATGGCCTTCGGGTCCATGCTTCTTGGCAGCGTCTACATGCTGATGGAGAGCCTGGAGAACTCCGGGCCAGTTAAGGAGGAAGGCGACATCCGGGTGACGGGCGGCATGCCCGTGGATAAGAAAACCAGGGAGGCATGGCAGCGGGCAGGCATCCAGCCATATTCGATGCATAGCCGTAATGCTGACGGGTCTTGGACGGCTGTCAGCTTCAGCCGATTTGAGCCGGTGTCGGGACTTCTGGCGATTATGGCTGACTACCGACAACTCGCGAAATACGAGGGCGCCGACAATCTCGGAGACATAATGACGGCGATGACGGCGGGTGTGTACAATTACGTGGGGACTATGCCCATGATGCAAGGCATCGAAACCCTGTCGAATGCCGTGGCGTTTCGCCCCAAGGGCGTCGGCGGTCTGGAGGCCCTCGCAGGCGCCTTCGCTAAAGTCTACACGGGTGCCGCGCTGTCCACGGCTCAAAGTGCCGTCACCCTCGGCACCATGCCGCCAACCTTGACGAAGCTGTTCGAAGGCGTGGCAGATCCACAATTCAGGAGCCATCTGCCGCCAGAACATGGCAATACGTTGATCATGCGGAATATCTGGGGCGCGATCCAGAAATGGCGTGATGGCATTCCGGGCATTTCGCAGGGCCTCCAGCCTCGGCTCAATCGATGGGCCGAAACCGTGCGCGGCCTAGACATGCCCTACCTGCCAATTCGGGTAAGGACAACTGACCACAGAAAAGTTGATGTTGAACTCGTTAACCTTGGTGATGGCATCACTATGCCGCAGCGAAAAATAGAAGGCGTTGACCTTAGTGCAGAACACTACAACCGGCTGTTGGAATTGTCGATGAGGCCAGATTCGTCAAGATTTTACAAAGGCCGGAGAAACCCGCCCACCCTGCTACAACAAATCGACGCGCAGGTATTTGGTGCTGGCGAAACCGTGTACAACAAACTCGACAAAGCTGCGAAAGTATCCCGAATGCAAAGCATAGTTACTGTGAGAGATGAAGCCGCGAGATCACTCTTGTATCAAGAATATCCAGATTTGAAGACCGCCATCGACGAGAAAAAAGCAGAACGGGCTGGCGGTATCGCTGGCGTTGGGTTGGATTTTTAGATATACAAACGACAGAGGAACTGATTGATGACTGTAGCAGCGGTAACAAGGAGGGTTCAGTACACGGTCGGCGGCAGCGGCCAAGCTGGCCCCTATGCATTCACCTTCACAGTCTTGGATGAGGGCGACCTCGCCGTCTACCAGGGCTCTACCACGTCATCTACGCTGAAGACGTTGACGACCCACTACACTGTCGCGCTTTCCGCTGACGGCACGGGGTCGATCACGTTCGTTGGTGGACAGGAGCCGACGACAGCACAGCTGATTACTATCATCGGCGACAGAGCTATCAGCCGGACAACGGACTTCACCGCAGGTGGCGATATCCGGGCATCGACGATGAACTCGGACCTGGACGCCCTGACGGTTCAGCAACAGCAGCTCGACGAGGCCATGGACCGCGCTGTACAAGTTGAGATTTTCGGCAACCGAGACTGGTCATCCCTCGGCCCCCTCTTCCTACCTTACGATACACCGGCAAACAACAAGAACAAGATCTTGGCCTACGATGCGACAGGCGCTGCCCTGACGACATCAGTGTCAATCGGTGAACATCGGGGCAATTGGGCCGCCGATACTGCATATGTCATCAGGGACGTAGTCCGCGATTCGGGCAACGGGAATGTCTATTTTGTCAATGAGGCCCATACCTCCTCCGGGTCGTTACCGATATCCGGCAATACCGATGCTGCAAAATTCACCATCATAGTTGACGGCGCTTCGGCAACCACCAGTGCGACGGCGGCGGCGACATCAGCCCAGTTGGCTGACGACTGGGCTGTGAAGACTTCCGGCGTTGTTGCCGACAGTGAGTATTCGTCGAAAGCCTACGCGGTCGGAGGCACGGGGGTCACAAGTTCGTCGGGTAAAGGAGCGGCCAAGGAATGGGCCACGACAACCGGCGCAGCCGTCGATACCTCCGAATACTCGGCCAAAGAATATGCGCTCGGCACCACGGTCGCCGCGGGTAGTGCTAAAGATTGGGCGATCCTGGCTGAAGATAGTCTGGTGGACGGCGGGTCCGGCTACTCGTCCCTGCATCACGCTGCGAAGGGCGCGGCATCAGCTACAGCGGCTGCGTCCAGCGCCTCATCGGCCTCGTCGTCAGCCTCATCGGCCTCGTCGTCGGCCTCGACGGCCAGCACCCAGGCCTCCAACTCCTCGACATCGGCTGCATCGTCTGCTTCATCGGCGACATCCGCCGCCGCATCAGCCGCAAGTTCGTCGGCTGCTGGGCTGACCTATGCGTACAGCACGACCACAACTGACAGCGATCCTGGCAGCGGCATCATCCGGTTCAACCACGCTACGCTGTCGAGTGCAACGGCAGCTTATGTAGACGACAACGACGCCAATAGCGTGGACGTATCGACGCATCTGCTGACTTGGGACGACAGTTCAACGACCAGCAATCGCGGCACCCTCAAGATGGTCAAGTCGGGAACGCCGTCTACTTATGCCTTGTATACGATCAGCGGCGCGTCAACGGATGCCAGCGGCTATGTGAAGCTGGCCCTGACGCACGTTGCGTCGAACGGTTCATTTTCAGACACTGACACCGTCATCATCCATAACACGCGGACAGGCGACACCGGCTCGTTTTCATCTGGCGCGGTGGATTTGAACGGCGAGAAGCTGACCCTGGATGCGAATGCGAATACGTCAATCCATGCCGACACTGATGATCAAATCGACATCGAAATCGCGGGGGCTGACGACTTCCGCTTCACGGCGAATAGCTTCAATGCGCTGTCAGGCTCGACGATCAACATCGATAGCGGCGCGTCTATCGTAAATTCAGGTACTGCTACAGGCTTCGGCATGGATTCCGAATCTGCCTACGCTGGCGTATTGGAAGCCAATGCGACCTTCGTAGATCAGGCTATTTTCGGTCCCTCTGTTGATGGTAAATCGTGGAATGGCAAATGGTCAGTCGCATCGCTATACAGCAGCTTGATGCTTGTTACCATTGAAGATGCTGGCGCAGATACTCAAGTCAATATTTGGGACTTGACCGAAGTCTCCAGCAGCGCACCATCGACCACGCCGCTAGGGACCGTCACGCTATCCGGCGCTGCAACGCCAACTTCTGTGGCCGCATGCCAAGGCTATATCTGCGTAGGCAGTGAAGACGGCATCAGTATCATCGACCCATTTTCCGGTAGCTGGGCAGAGCGGACGGTTGGCTGGCCCAGAAGTTTATCCACCAGCACGACACCGGCATTAGGTAGTAATGATGTCGAAAAGGTTGCTGCGGGGTTGTCAAATCAGCCGCCGTTTGATCCACGAACTGGTGGTTCGATGCCGTCATTCATGGCGAATTTGGGGGCTACGGATTATATTAGCTTCTTATTTCCAGATGGAACTGTCGGAAATTATGGTAGCCCAAATGCTGTTAATGGCAGCGCCATTGCTCAAGGATGTGCTTACTGGGCTGACACCGTTAATACTTTATTCCAATCCAAATCCTCTGGTATCGCTGCCGGAAATGTTAATACCGGCACATACATTCTTAAAGATAATAGCTATCCATACGGCTTCATGCCGGATAATGCTCTGTCATTTGGTTCGCATGGCAATGCGGCGGTCGCATCAGCATCCGGCTTGAGTTTGATAAATGCTCCTGTAGCCGGACCCGGCCTTGGCACTCTTAGTACTGGTAACGCAATTACCCGTGCCTACAATACTGGATATTTGGTTGGCGATATCCGTGGCGCATGGCTGGCCAACAGCGCAACAACGGATCGCAGCTACAAGGGTAATACTTTGACAGCCAACGGCTCGATCACCGAAGCGGCTGTGGAAACCAGTGCGGAATTGATGGGGTATAGCGGGTGGTCTGCTTCAAATGATCTGACTAGGGCCAGTGATGCTGATTGGGACGTCATCACAACTGGTTCAGCTTATATGTCCATATGGGTCAAGGATAGTGGAACCAGTGGATATGTAGATTTGTTCAACTTCTGTAATTCTGGGAGCACCATTCAATTTGCAATCCAACTACACACAACCGGTGGTGTGGCCCGGATGGTCGATGACGGCGCCACCGCAGCGGTATATGTTTCAAGTGGTCCTGATTGCAAGGATGGTGCTTGGCATAAAATTGATGCCGTGCGTGTTTCAAGTACGGAACGCTACCTCTATGTAGATGGCGTAGAGGTAGCGTCAAGCACGACAGATGCAGGGTCACTAAGCGATAGCGGTAATTTGCCCCTGCGTATTGGCGTCAATCAGGATGGCTCGTCTAATCCAGCCACAAATTCTACATTGGCGCTGGCCCGTCTATCAACCACCGCCCCATCCGCCACGCAAATCCGCCAGATGTACGATGCAGAAAAGCCGATGTTCGTCGCCTCTGCCGAATGTCTCCTACAATCCAGCAGCACCGACGCCGTACTGGATGTCGATTGTGATCCGCTGACGGGCAAGGTTCTGGTAACGCAGACCGATGCCATAACGGTGTTTTCGGGGCTGGCTGTAGACAGCAAACCGACTGTTAATTCCGGCAACAGTGAAAAGGGCAAGTTGTGGGGAGCCTTACGGGCTGAACAGAACTCGGCCAATGCATACGTCACTGCTCCAGCGGTTGATCAAAGGCAGGTCAACGAGATGGTGCGGGGTCTGGCTAGTGATCTGCCAGCCGGTGTCGATCTGTCGAAGGCGGCGGCGTGGGTATATTTTGATGCCTCGTCGGGTCTAGTCATTAATGCGAGTTACAATATCAAGAGTGTCACTGATAACGGGGTGGGGAGTTGGGATGTAAACTACGGCATACCGTTTAAAACGGCAAACTATATTGCTATCGGGCTTGCAAAGGCATGGTCCGATTATGATGAAGGTCTTTTCATAAGTAGTTTCGACACCGATTCTGCCAGACTCTTTAACGTAAACGGTTCTAATACCATGAAAGACAGTGCATTTGTATGCTTTGCTTTCTTTGGCGAACTGGAGAATGAATAATGAATGAACTAATAGTTAACGCTGACGGCACCGTAACTACAGTCGGTGACGCCGGATCGGTCAGCGGTATCATCGCAGAGGCCGTAGAGGCAGCTACCATTCCGGCAGAACGTGATATGGACGGCGTTGAAACCAAAGCTGCAATCGTACCAGAGGCCGATACGTTGATGGTCGAGGTCACTGCCGAAGACCTGAAGACCCACGAATGGCGTCTACCCAAAGCACGAGTTGAGCGGCTGGAACAAATCCGTGGTGATCGTAACGGGAAACTAAAAGAGCTTGATCTCGAATATCAACTGGCTGATGAGGGCGTACACCCAACTGGGTTAGATAAAACTGCCGTAGCTGCCAAGAAGGTTGCTTTGAGGGATCTGCCGCCGGTCGCTGAAGCGGCATTGGCGAAGCTTGGCGATACCGACGCCATCAGCGGCTACGACCCGCTGGCCTAATGACCCGCGCCCTCGCCATAGCCCTTGCCTTGCTGGCCTTCCCTGCTATGGCACAGCAGCAAATGCCGTGCGCTCCACGGGCGGCTGTCGTGGCGGGCTTGAGTGGGCCAGATCATCGTGAAAGGCCAGTGTATAGAGGGCTGGCGAATGGAAACTTGGTTGAACTGTGGCTATCAGATGAAGGTGGCTTTTCTATTATTTTGACCAGGCCAGAGGGTGGGCTTAGTTGCATGTTAAGTGCTGGCCACGCAATGCACGTAGTTGACAAATCGACGCCGAAGTCTGGGCCCAAGTCATGACGATCCGGCCTGAGAATATTGACACGGGGATGGTGAGTATGGGGATGGCGTCTGCGGCCTGGAATTTCGTATTGGGCGACTTGAATATTCTGCTGGGCACTTGTGTTGCCCTGCTGTCGCTGGCTGTCTTGTGGCAGCGGTTTCGCATCAATCGCCGTGAACTTCAAAAAGATGTCAAAGACTAAAGACGACACTGTAAATTTTGAAAAACAGTTCCGCATAGCCACCGCAGCTGTGGCGGAAACTGGCGGCAATAAATCTCTGGCAGCGAGAAACTTATGCGTTCCCCGGACTACGCTGCGGCGTTGGTTGTTGTTGGACCCGACAGTCAGTGTTGATACTGGTATCGAGTATCCCCCGGAACTGGATGACGACCTGCCGATTGAGCAGGTTATCGATATTCAGAAAAGGCGGTTCGTCAAACGACACGAATACGTCAAGTCCAAAAGATGGTTCCCGGTCAAGATTAAACATGACGGCCCTGTCGGCATATCATTCTTTGGCGATCCGCATGTCGATAACAATGGCTGCAACTGGCCTCTGCTGGAGCATCACTGCCAGCTACACAGGAACACTGAAGCTCTTTACGGCGTAAACATAGGCGATACCACCGATAACTGGGTAGGAAGGCTAGGTAGACTTTATGCCGAGAGCGACACGTCAAAGCATACTGCGCGTAAGCTAGCGAACTGGTTCCTCGCTGACTCAGGCGTGACCTGGGCCTGCTGGCTCATGGGCAACCATGACGCCTGGAATGAGGGTGACGCTATCCTCAAAGGCATGAACGCGCAGGCTATACCGATGGAAGATTGGCAGGCGCAGTTTAGGATTGTGCTCCCCAAAACCGAAGTGAGGGCGTGGTGCGCCCATAATTTCCCAGGCAATTCTATCTGGAATACTCTGCACGGGCCGCAGCGGGCAGCGCACACAAAGGATTGGGCGCACATATACGTGTCTGGTCACACCCATAACTGGGCGCTGCACCAAGAGGAGAGCGCCTCCAAAGAATTTGTCTACTGGTTAGCCAGGGCCAGAGGCTACAAATTCATCGATGATCATGCGGACCATCTTGGTCACGCCCCCCAGCAGGAGGGCGCAGCGATAACGGCGATCATCAACCCGGACGCGACCAGCGCTGCGGCTCTTATCCAATGCTACGCAGACATGGATGCAGCTGTTGATTACCTAAGTTGGCTGCGGCAAAAACAATGCTGAAATACTTCTCAAAGGAGGAGTTGGCCTGCCCTACGACTAAGGAGTTGGTTCTGGCTCCCGGCTTTGGGGCCGCTCTGGATGCTCTACGCGAGGCTCACGGCCAGCCCATGAGGGTATCGTCAGCCTGCCGGACGGCAGAAAGGAACCGCCGCATAGGCGGTCACCCTCGCAGTCTGCACCTGATCGGTAACGAGGCACACGGTACAGACACCTGTGCCATTGACGTAGTTGTATCTGACAGCATTACCAGACGTTCCCTTGTGCATGCCGCGTTATCAGACGGCTGGTCTGTCGGGGTAGCCTCTAACTTCGTTCATGTGGATTTGCGTTCAGCCTATACGGACTTACCTCAAGTTCTGTACCACTACAGGAGATGATCATGTTGTCGGTTTTAAGCGCCATAGCTGGGCCAGTAATCAAAGGTCTGTTCAACATCATCGACCAGACTGTCGAGGACAAAGATGAAGCCGCGAGGATCAAGGCGACCATCGCAGCGCAGCAGAATGAATTGTTGGGAGTTGAGTTAAAGGGCGCGATCCAGATCATTCTTGCGGAGGCAAAGGGAAACTGGCTCCAGCGTAGCTGGCGACCAATCCTGATGTTCTGTGTGATGGCGATCATTGTGAACAACTATATCCTTTTCCCCTACCTGCACCTGTGGACTGACAAGGTGGTTGTTCTGGAGCTTCCCGGTGGCCTGTGGGCATTGCTGACCACTGGCGTGGGTGGTTACGTGGTGGGTAGATCCGGGGAACGTATTGCTAAATCTTTAAGAGATGGATGACTTCAATTTAAATATGGACGAGGACGGGGTGGGGCAGTGTATGTCTTGTGATAGCCCTGTGTTCTTAACCATGTTCGATCCAGACGCGAAAGATTATGTCACGCTTATAGCAATCAAATGCGCTAATTGCGGTCTTGTGTATAGACCGCATCACGCGAACAATTAATCTGGATCAAACCAGTTTTCCGCATGCAACCGCATGATGCGGGCGAAGGTGGTCGGGTCGCCGCCATCGATGCGGCAAGGTTCTCCGAATTGATAGCTTCCGGTCCAGCCGAGCCAGTATTCGCCGCCGTCTTTGAGCAGCGCGTTCAGGCGGGCGATAACATCGGCGTCCTGTGGCCAGTCGGTGGTGTAATCGAGTGCGACGATGCCGTCGCCGTCGATCTTGGCTATGACGCCATTGGCTGAGCCATGATACAGGTCTTTTTCACCATCGCGCAGATCGACAACCGGGACAAGTTCGTTTGGGGCTTGTTTGATTCGGTCTTGAAACATTGTCTTCTCCCTCATCTCTTCTTATGGCAAAAACGGGTGCCAGTGACCAATGATTTCACCCTCGTCATCTTCTTCTGCGCCGCGAGGCGCGTCTTGGATGCGCACGTTGTGGACTTCCTTGATGACGTTTCCCTCATAGTCTTCCAGAAAATATGACCAAGTGCGATGGGTTTCACCAAACTCAGCTTCAACTGCTGATATTATCTTGTTTACGTCGGATCCTACGTCTTCTGACCCAAGTACGATCGCGTGTTCTGCTAACCATTTTTCTAACGCTTTATCCGAAATCATCGCTCAGCCCTCCGACTTTTCCCATTGTGCGTGATATACCTCGCGGTCAGGCCATATTGAGTCTGTTGACCAACGGTGGGCGATATACTCGCGCTCCCCGCTAGGCGGGGTGTGTGTCTCAAGGTAATAGGTATGGTCACCAACCGTGACGTAGATGCAATCGCCTTGTTCGATTGTAATTTCGTGTTTCATTTTTCCGCCTCCAAAATCTCATCCCAGGACACCATAAAATCTGACCACCCACCATATCTGACGAGTGGCCGTCCGTCGCGACTAAACCCAGTGATCACGCGAGTCGCTACCGCGCCTGACCATCTGGTCACAGCGCGAAAGGTGATACTGTCTCCGATTTCCAATTTCGCGTCGGTCATCGTTCAGTCCTCCCTACGCCATGAGATATGCTTGCCGCTTGCCTTCTTTCTGCCGCCGCTATCAAGGTGTATCCAGCTTCCTTTGAGCATGCCCGTGAATTTTTTATCACCTAAATGTGAACGCCTTCTGCCGTCCCAACCCCATAACGCGAAACTCCCTGACACACGTACCTCTTCAAGTGCTTCTTTAGGTGGGGGTTTCTTGAGATGTTCCCTGCTTTCTTTTGGTAGCTCCTTCCATGCCTCGACAAGATCTGCTGGGTTGTAAAAGTCTATGCGGTTGAACCAATCGCCGCCGCTGTGATGCCATTCATATGACTCCCAGATATTGTGGTCTTTTGCTAATCGCATGGCGAGGGCTTTTGTTTCCGTCCATCCCGCCTCTTTGAGATCGTCAGCGGTGATCTTGCTTAATGGCTTGACGCCACGATCATAAGCATAGACCGCGTTTACCGACATGCCAGCTTCGTAGTCGTAGCCGTTACCACGGCCATCTCCACTCCAGTAATCATGGCTCATCTTCGTTGCTCCTTGTTGACTTCACATAGTCCTCTACGATTACGACGCATCGTTTACGTTGCTTGATCAGGTCGCTTCTCTTGTAGAGGGCTGTCACGGACGGGTCTGCGTGGTTCAGACACGCTTTGATAATCGAGTCTTCAACATCGGCATCCTGTAAGATGGTTGCGAACGTCCTTCTCAAGTCATGTGGACGCCAATCCTGTTGCCCACCCACTTGCTGTCGTATCCTGTTTGTTGCCCTTGACCATCCGCTTAACGCGCCAAAGCCCGCACAGAAGACATACGCCTCCGGGTCATTAATGCGCCTGCCAGATACGATGGAGAGCGCTGCCTCAGATAGATACACGACATGAGGTTCGTTTGTTTTCGTATCTGTGATATTCCAGACATCGCCTGATATATCAGACAGCTTCATATTGGCTGCCTCGTCTTTACGTACGCCGGTAAGCAGCAGGAATTTATAGATGTCAGCGAATACGTCATCTTCTATAGCGAACAAGCTGGCGATTTCTGACGAGCTTAGAACACGCCGCCTCTTCCCTGTGGAGTTTGTATTCATGCCTTTGGTTACAGGCGTTGTCTGAATGACATCTATCCACCGGGATTGCAGTAGCGCCCAGTTCCACATCTTTGAGACGGTAGCCAGAACCCTGTCAGCCGTCACACGCCCGCTGGTTTCTCTTGTGTCCTCAAGCAGCGCCGCAATGTCTTTGCGTGAGACGCTGGCAATCTGCTTTCTGCCTATTGCCGGGAGGATGTGTCTTCTTAAATTAAGCTGCTGGTTCCTCTGGTGGCTTGGCTTGTTGTTCACAAGCACATGCTTCTCTAGGAAAAGCTGCGCCATCTCGTTGACCGTGCTGTCGTCTTGTTCTGTTCGTTGTCGTGGATCTTGGCCGCGACTTATTTCTAACAGGAGGCGTCTGGCTTCCGTTCTTGCTTCATCGATTGACCAGGGGCTGAGATACTTGCCTATCGTCAGGCCAACCTTACGGTTTTGTATGCGGGCATATAAGATGAATGAGATAGCGCCTTTAGTAGTGCGCCGCCGCGCTCCCAGACCCAGAACCTTGGTATCCCAAATGGTCTGGTTGGGGCGCAGGCGGTCTATTTTCTTGTTGGTCAGCATCGCCTTCTCTATAAATGGTTACCACATGGTTACCAGTATGAGAGAGCGTTGACAAATTCTTGGCTGATTTAGTGGCTGGGCGCATAGCTCAGTTGGCAGAGCAGCTGACTCTTAATCAGCGGGTCGTAGGTTCGAATCCTACTGCGCCCACCAATTAAATCAGGGGGTTAGCCGTTACACGGCTTCCCCCTGCTCTAAATGGTTACCGTATGGTTACCAGTATGATCGAATTATGAGAAACTTGTCTAGTCATTGATTTTCATCCTACCTGTATCTCCTTCCCGCATGTTTTGCAGTACATGCAAACGCACACTGTGCAGCGCGGGCTAACTTTACCAGCCTTTGTGTCGGCGTCGAGTTGCCTGTCCTTAGGGCAGTATTCGAACGGATCGTTAAACGCAGGCTTACAATCCGGCCTCTCGCAACGATGACTCGCGAGTGTGATATGCGGGCCGAGGTCGATTACTGTGGCATTTTGGTGGCTGCTTTCTTCGGTCATGCCGTTCGCCACACGCGAAGCCCGTTGCCGTGGCTCTTGATTTGGAACCGTGCTTCCAAGCCATATTCTTGTTTGTGGTAATATCTGGCGCTGTAGACCTTTTGGCGCAGCGAGTGAAATTCCGTTGCCGTTAATGGACTGTTGTCAGCGTCTTTCCATTTTACAGAAAAGCTATCCCCTATGTTCATTTCAGCGAAGGGGTAGTTGCCGTGTGGTATTGGAATTCCTTTTTCCACCGGTCCCACGATTAGACCTTGAGTACCATGAGTGCCCAGACGCAGCGAGTTAAATTCTGCTAGCTCAGTTTCCGATATTAATCTGTCAGTCATTGATTCTCGTCCTATAAGTTGTGTTGTAGATATGCTCACCGATCAGCCGCCTACCAAGCGGGGTCCATTCCTTCCTGATCGTTTTCGGATATTTTGGCTTGTCTCTCAGTGCGGGGATATCCGAAGACTGTACGCCCAGGTCATCGAACCCTTGTTCGATCTGCTGTTCGTCAATCTCCCCCGACTGAAACCTGCTGATAAGGCTCTCTATCAGCATATTCTTCTTGGTCGTATCCCATAGGGCCATCAGATGCTCCTCTCTTTAACTCACGGGCCAAGTATGCGTAGCCCACCATGTCAACGTAGTTGTCGTCGTTGCGCTGGTCGCTTGCGATGATCCTCCCTACTTTCACCAGCGCCATCATCATGGCTACATCGTAGGACTCGAACTTTCCCATGCCTGCGTATGTAGTCCACAGTTCAGCTATAGTCTCGTGAACCACTCTGAAATCACCGTGGGTCTTGGCTCGTTCTTCCACGACGGATATGGCTTCATTCAGAATGTTCATAATTTATGCTCTCCAGTTCACTTACGCGGTCTTTTAGCTCGTCTGTTATTATGCTCTGCCAGTAGGCGGCGAATGAGTAACCGGCTGTCCATCGTCTGGCCCCATGAGTGTCCTCTGGATACGGGCAGTTCTTTGCGCCAGCTATGTAGGACATCATTCCATGCCGCACACAGACATCATCCCATGGCAGTTCTGCCGCCACTTCGTAATTCTCGTGCCATTTCTCGCCATCGATGAAGTCCTGTTTGGCCTCCAGAACAGCTAATCTCTTGGTTAGCTTTTCCAGTGCGCCTGTTGATTGTATGGCCGGTTCAACCGGTCTGTTGAGGTTCCTTGCTCTGGCTAACTTGTCTGCTTTCTCCATTCAGTCCCTCGAAATAAAGTTCGATCCATTTGGGGATCTCTTCCTTTCCGGTCATGTATTTTTTGATAGCGTCCTTTGTGATGTGCGTTGCCATAACCATGTCATTCACGCTCATCCGGTGCTTCAGCATCGCCATCTGCATCTCGGTATACGTCATCAAACTTCTCCATCAGCGCCTTTGATTTGAATCGGAGCTTTGGGTAATCCTTTGTTCTTACCCAGAGTATGGCTATCTGCTTCCGTAAGCGTTGTTGCTGATCCGGTGTATGGCTTTCTTCACCGTTGACTGCGCCAGATATCATCTGCGATAGCACCAGATATCTTTGCGACAGCCCGTTAAGTGAATCATCAGCCCACGCTTCTTTCACGAATTCGGGAGTATCCTCGTCTATCACGTCGTATCTCCAATAAACTGCCGATGGTTACCTGTATCCCCTCTGGCGTCAGGGACTTGAGTTGCTTCTTGGCTTGTTCGTGCTTCTGCGATGCGTCCTTGGTTTCGATGTAGTCCACCGAAGCGCTATGGAATTCATTGTGGCTTGGGTGGTCAGGCGTTATCTCGACCCTGCCAGCGATCTTGATCTCGCCCTTCTCTATCGGCATGCCTTCACGTGGTGGCGTCTTGGTCACCACACACCGCCAGAAGTCCTTGGCTGCGGGTAGATATTGCTGCAACCAGCGCTCATCTCGGACGATTTCAGCGTATTCCGGGTCGGTATTACCGAAGATAACCGACAGGAAGGCCGATCTTGTATTGGTGACGTACATATTGTGCTGTAGTTGTGGGTAATATCGGTCAATTTGGGTGTCCATATCACCCATTTGGCCGGTGTGTTTAGCCTCAAATAGGCTTACAACGCCGTCAGAGCTTGTTACAAAGCCATCTGGCTGGCACACTAGGTACTCCTCGTTGTTTGCGTGATGCAGCCCTCTGGACTCCGCAGACCGATCTACGGACATTCCTGATCTCATTGCGAAAAACTTGGCGTTTATTGCCTCAGTTTCGATGCCCAGCTGGACACGGAATACTCTGGATAGATCTTCTGCCTGGACTTTACCAACAAGGATCTGCCATTCAGAATATGGTGTCTTGCCAAAATGATTCCCGTTCGCAATAACACAGGCAAGAGTGCCGCCTATTTTATTGTGAGCGACGTATTCTTTCATTGTTGCTTCACCTCTTTTTGCCGCAGTAGCTTTATCGCTTCGCGTACTGGTTTCTCGGTGAACCGGCTGCCAAACATGCCAAGTCGTTTGTATAGCTTCCGCGTTCTGTCCAGACTGGCAGCTAATTTACGTGGCCTTACATCAACTTGGCGGCTGTGCTTGTCGAAGTCTTTGGTGCTAACTTTGTGTGGGTGCAGATCTCCGCAGTCTAATAGGCGTACCCACTTTGGGCCTTGTTTCAGTACAACAACGAGGCGGTTACCGCCGCGCTCGAACCAGTGTGTGACGATCATTCTGCTGCCACTTTCGTAGCAATGATTGTTGCTGTTCTTTCGTCAGCCTCATCAGGTGTCTCCCGTGCCCATTTACGAAGAAATTCTTCGTAAGTTTGGATGTCGTCTTTGTTCAAGGCTTCCATAGCCGCTTTAAAATCAGCATCCATATTTCACCCCCGGTGGGACCGCGTGATAAATGAACACGGACCTCTTGCTAAATTTTTTGGACTTCTCTTGAACTAAATGTGCTTTCCCGTTGACGCTAAATTGCTGGGTGGTCTGGCGGATTTTGCGAAGGCGTTCCTGCTCTTCTTTCGTGTAGACTTTGTGGCTGATTTCTTCGCAATCTCTCGCCAGATCCCCAATGTGGTAGACAACAGGTTTGCCCCCGCGCAGATCGTTTTGCAGATCTGCGTGGTCTGGTATTTCCCACATCTTTTTTCCTTTCTTACTCAATGTCGGGGAAGTCGCCGCTCACGTCTTGAAGATCGCTTGCGCCGCCCATGGTTTGCGGGTTGGCCTTTTGCTGACTGCCGTTAGGCTTGCTGCCCTTCTGGAAGTCGAAGCTATCGACCGCAAGCCGCACTGCCGTGCCTTGGCTCCCGTCTTTCTTCTGAAACTTCTCAACTTTGAGTTCGCCGCCGACGATGACCGGCGTTGCTGTCACCAGGGAGTTCTTGAGGGCTTCGCCACGCTTTCCCCATATCGCGCAGTCAACGTAGTGCGTGGCCGTTTTCTCGCCAAAGCCCACGTTTACGGCTACCGAGAAATTCAGAACCTTGCTGGTGCCGACATCTCTCAGCATCGAATCCTGAGTTAGATTGCCGCTGCAAATGTAAGTGCTAGCCATTTTGATGTATTCCTTTTGTTGTGATCTCGTACCTCATGGCTTTGTAGCCATTGGCATTCCGGGTTTCGGAGTGTTGTTGGATCATTTGATTTTCGTGTAATTCACTGATCCTGCGGTGAATGTCGTAGCCGAGAGTGATTTCGATCTCCTCTGTTGATCTAGGTTTACGGTCCTGCATCAGATCAAGGATCTGCGAATGCTGTGAGGACACGGAGCCGACTGCTTTGTGTGCAGCGGCGTGGCTGGTGTACGGATCTTTCCGTCGTGCCATTTTTTTGGCGGCGTAAATATTTGAGGGTCTGTTCAACGTAGGCTCCTCCTTGAGTTGGTGTTCTCTTTAGGGTCGGGTTCCAAAGACCAAATACGCTTGACGTGTTCCCAATTTTCGTAAAGCTCTTGAGTTGTCATCGATACGATAAATTCATTGAGAAGCTGATCTGAAGTCATCACTTTAGTTTCGAGACATTCATCGATCTCATTGTATAGATCGACCCGGAGAGATCCTTTGCTAGGCATCATCGGTTGCCCCTATTCCGCCGCTGCGAGTGTGGGTGTTTTGACTCGCTGACGTGCTTCGTTGTAGGCCGCTACGAGCTTGTCGTAGAGATCCCGCGCCTCCTCTTTCATAAACGGCAAAGCGTCCTCTACGTCTTTGTACCAAGCCTTAAGATCGTCGGGATCTCTTATGCCCTGTACTATCGGCATGACCTGATCAAAAAGCTCTTTGTGGACTTCGTAAGCGTTAACCGTTTCTTCTTTTTTGATCTCGCGCTTACGCTCTTCGACGTATTTGTTGCTGTCGAATTTCCCCAGGAAAACGTCTGCATTGAAGCCAAGTCGAGACAGGGCCTTGGTGATGGCGTCCGTCAAGGCGGACTTAAATGCCTCGTCTTTCATGCGTGAGATGATGGCTGTGCCGTATTCCTCAAAGTCACCAGCATGGGTTTCCAACTCGTAGCGGCCTTCATGGGGACCAGGATAGGCTGGGTCGCCCTGCCTCCACCAAAACTGAATGCGAACGATTGCGTGTCCGTCGATGACTTGCTCTGATTGGACTTTCCAGCCCCAGCCTTCGCCTACACGTCCGAACTCAGCGGTTGCTGTTCTGATCTGTTGATAGGCATCAATCGCTGTGAAGCGGCCTGCCTTCTTTGTGTGGTCAGGATTGGTTTTTGATACCCTGTCCCATAGGTCTAGATTGCTCATTCGATGCTCCTAGTAATTTCACGTAGTCCTCGAACCTGAGAACAACGAGCGGATCAAGATATGGCTCACACAGAACCAGATGGTCTTTCTTGTCGATCCACTTTCGCAGGGATTTGTAACCGGTCCCTGTTCGCCGGTACTTCACTTCGACTCTGTAGTCGTTTACGTGGATATCACCCGGATCTAGTCCAGCTGATTGCGCTGGTTGATAGGTCTTCTTGGCGTCTGTAAAACCGGCTTCGTGGAAGAGTTTCAGAACCTTCGACTCCCAGCGGTTGCCGATGATCTTGGATCGCGCCGTCATAACGGCATCTCTTCTAAGTACGGACCTTCTTCACGGATCAGGTAGCCGGGATCGTCTTGGGTGCCAACATCCATGTAGCGGGTGTACCGGCTCTCTCGTAAAGAGATATATAGCGCACCGTCCTTTTCGCACTCTGCGAGATGGTAGACTTGATCTGCTGCCATCAGAGCGCCCTCGCCGCCCCTGAAATTGTGCTCTTGGTTCAGCTGCGCGGCTGCGACGACCCAAATGTTGAGGGTCTTGGCTAGATTAGCGCATGTGTACGCAACTGCGTCGTGATGGACCGACATATTATCGCCGGTCCCTCCATTCACCAGCTGGAGGAAATCGATGATCACGCCAGTCACTGCGTATTGGTCCACTGCGTCGGCCACCACCGCTGCTAATTGGTTCAGTGGTATGCCCGGATAATCACAGTAGACCACGTTGTCGGCTATTCCGTTGCCAGCCATTTCCCGCACACGATCTTGCAGCTTGGTTTCACGGTGCCTCAGGAATGCCAGTGGGTTGATCTTCAAGTCACGGCTGAGTTGTCGTTGCTCTAACTCCATGCCGTTCATTTCCAGCGCTAGCCAGAGATGGGTATTTGCGGCCCTGTTTAGGTGGCGGCTGATACCGCCCAATAACATTGTTTTGCCGACTTTTTTCCTTGCGGCAAATATATAAAATTTGCCCGGATATAAACCGCCGCCCATGGCCTCATCCAAGCGCGGATATCCGGTAGAAATAGCCGTGCCAACTTTGTCGTAGTTGTCAACGATATCTCGCAGGACGTCTCGTCTGGTCTTGAATTGTGCGGTCATACGATGCTCCTGGGGAGAGGGGCGCGACCCCTCTCCCCTTAATGTTAACGGTACATAAGGTCCTTGAAAGCGTCCGTGTTCTGAAAGGCCAGAACTTTTAACTGACGGTCTTTCTGTGCATGGGCGGCATTGCCCTCAGTTCGTGATTTGGTGTGCGTGGCCCAATAGCTGAGTGCGTTGACTAGGTTCCAGACCGTTGCGGTTGAGCTGTAATTCGCTTCTGAGCGAAACAGTGCGAACAGCCTGTCTTGGAGCGATTGCGTGTCGGTAAATTGGCGCAAAGCGATGTTCGCGTCGCTCTCTTTGAGAGATGTGCGTGCCCATCGATCTAGGTCTGTCTTGTGTTTGTGCCATGTTTCAATGGCAACCATGATGCCGTCGATAATCTCTGACGGATCGAACTCGCCCATGTGGCGCTTGTGGACGCCGTCGATGGTGTCTCCAATCAGCAGGCCGTTGGAGCACTTTGCTCTGTAGCAGCCAGCCTTGATGATCAGAGATGTGGAGCCGTCGTAGCTGTCCCACATATTTATTGAGAGGTTGGCCCCATCAACATCATCAACTGTATCGCTGATTGATTGGTATTCCTCTGGAAAGTCGTAAGCGCAGAATAACTTTCTGCCCTCATGCGTGGTGACAAGACGGCGCTCCATGCCCTCTTTGTTAAGACTTGAGTCTTGGATCGCATCATCAAGGATGTCGATTTTCGTGGAATAAGGAGTGAGGGTATATTTTGTTTTCAGCACAGCCAAGGTTTTGTCAGTGTCCTGGCGATGAATGCGGTGATAGCCAGTGGGCTCTTGTGTCGCATCGACCACCGGGATTGACGATACTGGGAAGAATACCTCCTGATCGTCGTGGTCCATCCAGCGAGATGGGGTTGTGGGCAAGGGAACGACTTGTTCCGTTGGGGATAGAATTTCAATATTGGTCATCTTTTGCTCCGTTTGTTGCTGTTTTGTACCGCTTTTCGCGGCTTCTTATTGTTGACAGCTGGAGCTTGCGGCTTATTATGCCGATGTCTTGAACGGCTCCGACTGCATAGTTGGTCGTTTAGATGCTCCGGGCCGGGGAGTTTGGTCGCTTCCCGGTCCACTTTTCATAATACCGAAACCTCCGATTAAAAACAAACACTTACTGTAATTAAGTTGATTACGGTTGTGATCATTTTGATCGTTATTTACTATTGTGCTGACGTAAAACTGCGGAATTGCCAGCATATTCCCCTGAATCGTAATTTATATGATCGTGGCATTACTCAATTTTGTCGGCGTCAAACACTTCTTCTGCGATATCCAGTATCGTTGGATCGAATCTGAAATCTTTGAGCCATCGGATTTGGAACGTGGCTGCGGCAGCGGGGTCGAGATGCTCATGCGTCCGGTAATAGGCGTACCGCATCAGCATCACTATTAGCTGCTGGATAGCATGCGTCCGCATCCAGTGTGGTGCTGGCAAGGCCAGTGATCTTTTGCCGTGCTTCACGATCTCAATATGCTTGTCGTCGCGTAACATCCTACGGGCCGTGGCCGCTGATCCGCCGTTAAATTTGTCGGCGTATGATACAAGGTATTGTCGCGTAGCATGGAGATCGAAATTGCTACGCAAAATTGCGTTAGAACGGGCCAAGAGGATTTTATAGCGAACAGGCAAAGTGTAGTAGACGGGTATGTGATCGATTGATACATGGCAGGCCATGAGCCGTGCCATGATTTCTTGTCGCTGCCACATCAAAATAGCGTGGAAACCGTCGTTCTCCCGCGTCAATTTGCTGATAGATTTGAAATGTTCAGTTGGTGTCCGTGACTGTGGCTGTTCCGGTATTATGGATGCCAGTTGTTCCTTGACCATTGGTCGTAGGATTTTGATAAATTCGTCCATCGATCAGATGCTCCATGTAAGCTGCACACTCCCCCATGGTTTGAAATTTAGGCCCGACGCTTTTCCTGTTCAGACCAGTGATCCTGTTGGATGTCACCAGTCGGATTCTCCAAAACTTCCCCTGTTTCTGGATTGAAAATATCGGCGGGAATAGGCTGTCGCATAGCCACGAAATGAGTCTCATTGTAATGCTCCATCCAGTCAAGTCTTTGGTTCGCGTCTGTTACCCAGCCTTCTATGTCGCGCACCTTGTCCTCTAGTTCGGCTATAGTCGGCTTGCGCTGTCGTTTACGTGGGGTGACCTTGCTTATGGTTGCCGCCATCCTGGCTCGGAACTTCTCGTTGCCTATGGCATATCGTACTCCCGTGCTGATCAGGGCTTGACCAGTGGTTCGTAGTAGAAATGAAATCATGTCATGCTCCACATCTCGTTGAGTAGTGCTGCCACCAGTGTGATGAGCAGCATCAATAGTCCTATTGGATATTCCATCATCATTCCCATTCCTCTTTTTGTGGTCCGGTGAATTTCTTAACCTTGAATATCTTTGGTCGATTTACCCTTGGCCCATACTTGGCTACTGGGTTTGCTTTTCGTGGGGATTTTTTATCCCTGTTTTTTTGTTTGTTTTGGGTAGACATTTTTTTAACCCCTTTATGCTTGTGCTACGGGGTTTAGGTGTTCCGCTCGGTAAACCTCGCGGAACTTTGACGTGACCGCTTGCGTCGTTTACGTGGTCTTGCCGTCACGTCGTTCACGTGGTTGCCCCGAAGCACGGTGCCAGAAGCTGCCGCTGCCGGTGCAGGATAAAGCGAGGTGGTGAAGCTGCGCTGTGTTGATGCAAAGGTCTCATGTTGAATATCTTCCTCTGAACGCTATGCCAGCGGACGACCTGCGGGAGTCCTACAGATTGTCCGCTTGCGGACTCATTATTAGCCCCGCAGGGAAAATTTTTTTATTTTTCCAAGGAAAAGGGGGAAGCTGCGGAAGCTTCCCCCAAGACCATGCCGGCCGTTTGGCCCGGTTGTCTGCTATTTGGTTTTATACCGTGATATTCTTGTCAGTGCCTCGCTTGGTTTTATACCGCGATCTTGCGGCGGTGGTCGCGGTTGGTATGCCGGTGATTTCGGCGTGCTGTTCAGCCGTTACCACCGTGAATGCGTCGGCGTTATTGAAGGCTGCGGGCGGTGCCCATTTGGTGCCGGTCAGGGAAAGGAATTCCAGCTCGGCGTGAATAATCGCGGCGTGGCACTCGTCAAAATATCCGACGGCAACGGACAAAGCATCAAGTGCTTCGTCGCCAGTGCGCGTGTCAATCTCGGCTGCTCCGCGCTGTTCTTCGCCGCCACGAGCGCGGACACTGTCGGCGGTTGATGATCTGCGCGTCCAGTTGCGATATGGCTGGGCCTTTTTCTCTGCCCAATCAAGCTCCCGCGCTGCTTTTGCTGCAGCCGTGTCGAGGCTCTTGACGTACCACGCGAGTTTTTCTTCGCCTCGGTTGGTGATGACGCCGTCATAGATCCTGTTTCGATGACCTAGACGTTTCCAGATGCCATTCATTTCGGCGGACACTGCGTCTTCGATGTCGCCTAGGCTGGGCGCGGTCTCTTCGGTTTTTCCGTGCAATTCCATTTCATCGATTGCATCGGCGGTATTGCTCTGGTTGTAAGTTTCCATGTCTACTGCTCCATTTCTGCTCTGATGAATACGCTGGCGGTTAACTCGTCGTAGAATTCGGCCATTTCTTCAAGGATTGCGCCAATTTTTAGCAGGTCTTCGGCGTCGGCCTCGTCCATGATTTCCAGGATGTTGTTCATTAGGTTCGTTCGGTTTTGGTCCATTTTAGATACTCCGTTTTTGGTCATGCGACTGTCTGCCGCGCCGCCCATTTTATAGTAATGGGTAGTGCGGTCAAGTAAATAACTGTGAATTAGTAATAAAAGGATAGACTGTTGCAGTATAGTTACACTGCCTTCTTGTAGACCTCTTACATATACTGACACAAAAGCATATGATTACTTATCGATTACTTTGCATTCAGTATATGTGCAGCGAGCGTCCTAGCGAGCGGTGACATTCTTAGAAAAGTGTGCCTGCGTCTTCGCAGGCTCCCTAATATTACAGCGCCAGAACAAAGCACAGGAACATGGTAGCGAAACACGTTAGCACCACCGCTGATGCAAGAATTCGTATTTGATCGTCATAGCTCATTCGCATTATGCTTCTCCCAACACGGATTTCAACACAAGGCACGACGCTGTTATCGCCGCCATGATCAGGATGGGCAGCGTCCACCAGCCCACAAAATAGACAAGAGCGGTGAGCAGGCTTATCCATGCCAAGTTAAAGAGCCAGTAGGTAAAGATTGCGGTATTCATGTCAGTCTCCCTAATGTGTGCGCCACTCCTGATCTTGACCATTTTAGTTCTGAGCAAGATAGGGCGATGTGTTGATCATTTTAGCTCCGTGATGCCTCGACTGAGCCGGACTCTTCGTCTGCGAGTGCTCGGTAAACCTCGCGCCTTTGGACGGCATAGATCGTGTTTAAGGAGGGGCCAGCGATCCGATTTTTGTGGTAGTAGAGGTCGAGGTTTGCTAGCCACCGCCTTGTGCTTGACATTTCAGCTTTGCCCTCAGATGTATTTATTAGCCAGCTCATGTAGTTCATTTAAATGCTCCATTGGTAAAATTCGTCTGTTTCTACATTGTTGATATCGTCGAAAAATGCTTGCGCTGGTGCGATATGGCGATCATCGAAGCGGTTAAATTCTGGCTCGTAGCCAAACCACTCGGCCAGAAAGCGATGATAGTCTGAACAGAATTGAGGCGTGTGAGCTAAGCCAACAAGATCAACAATGTTCTGTGGGTTGCTAGCCCATTCGAGGCCGCTCTCAATGCACTGCATGCAAACGCCAGCTTTGTGCATCGTGACTTCCACGCAAGCCCCGCACACATCGTTTCTGTAGGGTGATGGTGTGTTTCTATTTGGCATGTATGTTTCTCCTATGTGAGCTTATCCAGCCTTCCACCTAGACTCATTAGTGTGTTACTTTGACTACATGATTGGGTTTATTATGTGATTGTAATAGGATGGCTATTCTCCATACCCGCAGATCACAAACCCGCCATCGGTCTGACCGATTTGCATTTGGGGCAATGCACACTTGTCACCCCAAGGACTGCACACTGAGGAGGGCTGGTGCCTGCGCGCAGCGCTTCCGCGCAGCGGGATACTATCCGCCTGACGCCCCCATTTATGGGGGGGGAGGGGGGAACTGACCCCGCCTTTCACATAGAGGGGGCACGTCTCTCATTTCTGCTGGAAAACCCGGAGGTTCCATGTCCGTTCCGAAACGATTTCTGAAGTCTACCTTGAATGACCGCCAGGAGGCGTACTGCCGTCATTATGTTGATCGCGGCGGTGATGTCCGCAACGCCATGGTACTGGCTGGCTATGACGACGATGGTAGCAGCAAGTTCCGTGTTGCCATGCACCGTCTCAAGCATAACCCTGCGGTCAGGGACCGCATCCACCAGATTACCCGTGAGTCGTTTACGTCAGACGCTGTGGAGGCCCGTGAGTGCCTGCTCCAGCTAATCAGGACTGCTAGGTCCGAGAAGGTAAGATTGGACGCTGCGCGTGATCTGCTTGACCGTGCCGGTCATAAGCCTCTGGAGACGCTGCTGACCATGAATGCGTCGGCAGCTTTGGACGAGACGGAGTTACGGGAGAAGATCACTGGACTGTTGACCCAGCTGAACATCGATCCTTCTACTCTCAAGCGGGAGAAGGAGGTGTTGGAAGCTAAGAAAGAGGAGTTCGAAGACTCGACGTTCCGGGTGAGTGAGTGATGGCCCGTGGGCAGAGCTGTCACCAAAATCCAAGTCGCCGGAAGGCGATACATTATGGCTATGTCCCACGAAGTCTTAATTGAGCATGAGGCACTATATATAGTAGCTTATCACCCTGGGCCTACAGTATGTAGGGGTTCTCTGAAACCCCTGTCAAGCGCTTTGTTGTAAGGCGTTGATGCTGAATGCTTTTATTTTTGCTTTTCCCTGCCCCAGAATAGCCGTTTTTACATTCGGTGACATGGTGTGCCACCCCTCTGGACAAAAAAACCCCGTGGCCGGAAAAGACGGGGACACCCATGCAGGCCATCTACATAGCCGTCTACATCGAACCACGGGGGGTAGGAGCAACGGAGCAACCACCTACCTGTTGCATATATACAACATCTAGTGTACTTATGCAATATGCACACAACATCTAGTGATCCCGACGTTGCCCGGACGGAATTGCTGTCCGAGTTGAGCCATTATGTTGACGTGCTGGACCGCCAGTTGCAGATGCAGCGGCTGCTACAGTACAGGCCGTACCCAAAGCAGCTTGAATTCCATAATTCCGGTTCCGATTACCCAGAGCGTCTGCTGATGGCTGGCAACCAGCTGGGTAAGACCTACAGCGCTGCCATGGAAGTCGCCATGCACATAACCGGCGTCTACCCGGATTGGTGGGAGGGCAGGAAGTTCGCCAAGCCGGTCAACGCTTGGTGTGCTGGCGTGACTTCAGAGAGTACTAGGGACAACCCACAGCGCCTGTTGCTGGGCATTCGCCGTGAATTCGGCACTGGTTCGATCCCAGCAGAGAATATTGTGGATATCCAGATGGCGCGAGGCGTCCCAGACGCCGTTGATAGCGTCACTGTTGAGCATGTATCGGGCCGTAATAGCCATATCTGGTTCAAATCATACGAAAAGGGCCGGGAGAAGTGGCAGGGGCAGACGCTTGATTTCGTCTGGTATGACGAGGAACCTCCCGAAGAGATCTACACGGAGGGCTTGACCAGGGTAAATGCGACTGCTGGCATGGTTTTCGTCACATTTACGCCATTATTGGGTATGAGCCGCGTGGTCACACGCTATCTCCAGCCTGACGACGACGCCTCCAAGCACAGATATGTCGTCAATATGACCCTTGATGACGCGCCTCACATGACCGAGGCGATGAAAGAGCGCATTCTCTCCCAGTATCCTGAATATGAGCGGGACGCCCGGACCAAGGGCATCCCCATGCTTGGCTCTGGCCGCGTCTATCCTATTGCCGAGGAGCGTGTTGCCTTCAGCCTGAACGATTTCGGCAACGGTATGCCCGATTACTGGCCGACCTTGGGCGCTGTTGACTTTGGCGATTGGGATCATCCGACCTCTGCCGTCTTTGTTCGCTGGGACCGGGACCGCGATGTGGTCTATGTCACGGATTGCTACCGCCGCTCCAAGGAGCCGCTGACCGTTCACGCCGCTGCGATCAGGGACCGCGCAAATGGCTGCTATGTTGCATGGCCCCACGACGGCCTGAAGCACGACAGGACCGCTGGGCGCACCATCAAGGATCTGTATGCCGACAACGGGGTCAAAATGCTCCGTGAAAGAACCATGTATCCGTCGGGAGACTACTCCGTCGAGGCCGGTATTGCTGACGTATTGAATCGCATGCAGACCGGCAAATTACGCATTGCCACGCATCTGGCCGATGTCTGGGATGAGTTCCGCCTTTATCACCGGAAGGACGGCAAGATCGTCAAAGAGCGCGATGATCTCATGGATGCTCTGCGCTATGCCGTGATGTCGATCCGACACGCCAGATCACCGGCTGATATGGGCCGCGCCGTCGAGGTTGAGAATATGGAGGAGTACCATGTCTTATGATCTTGTTGTCCGCAATATTACGTACACCGACATTCAAATGTATTACGACGGCATGGTCGAATTGCTGCTGTCCCACCTTGAGGATTGGCACGATTTCGACACCGACAAGTTCAAGAAATGGCTCTGGCAGGCTGTAGACGACCCTGAGACGGATACCCTGCTATGCACCCACGGTCATCTGCCTGCTGGCTATTTCATTGCCAGGACCATCACGCCGGTCTGGTCGAGGGAGCGTATCTCTTCAGACGTTGTTCTTTATGCACTGCCTCCGTACAGAGGTAGGGGTGTAGCCGTTGCATTATTGCAACAGTGGGCTTATAATTTACAGAAACGTGGTGTGAAAAAGGCGCTGGCTGGATATTCTTTGCGGGCCAGCCATTCTCATGCCCGTGATGCTTACAAACGGGCGAAGTTTTTTACTCTTGGCGAAATCTACGCGAGGAAATTCTGATGTGTGATGGCGGCGACGGCGGTGATGGCGACGGCGATCCCGGTCTTGGTATGGAAGGCGAGGACACTGCCCACGGGAACGAAGCTGATGTAGACGATCCTGGCGCTGCCGCCGGACCACAAGGTTCAGATGCCGAAAGTCAGGCGATGGGCGAAACTCAGGAGGAGCCAGCATTAAGTTCGGTTGATGAGGGTCAACAGGCTGCGAATGCAGAAATTTCTATGGCTGAGATGAGCATAGCGGTAGACCCGGGAAACGTCGCTGCTATTGACGAAGCAGCAGTTGCGATTTCTGATACTGCCATAAGTATGGGCGGACAAGGCTCACTATCTCCTGGCGTTGGTCTTGGGGTCAACTCAGAGATGGGCACCGCAACGATGAACCAAGTTAACGCCCTGAACGCACCGGGGCTTCCCGGCTCGACTGTTGGTTTTGCCATTAACGACCCAACAGGCAATACGCCGGGGGCGATAACGGCTAGCCAGATAGCAGCCCAGCAAAACCCATCATTAGCTAACGCCATGTTTGGCCTTGCCGGTATGATGCCTGGGGCGCTGGGCTTACTGGGATTGGCTGCTGGCGCAATCGAGGGCCGTGGTATGACACAAGCCATGGGTCTTGCCGACAGCGGAAGGGGCGCTATAGCAGGTACGATAGCCGGTATAGCCGATTCTATAAGCGGCGCAATGCCGGGGGGCGCATCTGTAATGGGCCAGAGTTCCGACGACGACCCAGGAGAGATCGGTGGGCCGTCGCAGGCGGAACTTGACGCGATGGAGGTAAGCCCCGCTGATATAGATCAAGTGAGCGACGCCGGATTCGCCTGGAGTTCGAATAGAGTTATAGATACCACCGACAGCTTTTTAGACAAGTCGCAAATTCAGCCTCTCGCTGAAATACCTACCGCTACAGGTGTCGGCACAACTGGACTGCTGGATGATCTCGGCACTACCGATATCACAGGGGCTACTGATTCACTGTCTCGTCCCGGCAGCTTCAGGCGGTCAAGGATTACCACGCCAAGCAATCGTGTATTCAATCTAGCCAATTTATTCCGGCCCACCCTATCACCAGGGATTAGTCTGTGATGGCATATTCAGCAAGTGAGCTAATTGAACGGGCGGAAACGCTTGAGAACGAGCGCGCAAACTGGGAGCAGGATTGGCAGCGTATTGCTGATTTTGTCCTGCCGCGTAAGAACGACATTATTACCAAGCGCTCTCGCGGAGAGAACCGTAACCAGAAGCGGTACGCCTCTATTGGCATGCAGTCCCTTAATATCCTGGCTGCATCTCTCCACGGCACACTGACATCGAAAGCGGTTCAGTGGTTTGATCTGGAGACAGGCAGGCCGGAACTGGACGCCAGTTCGCAGATTAAGGATTATCTGCAAGAGGTTGCCCGCATCATGTGGGTGGAGCTTAACGCCTCCAACTTCCATTCCCAGGTCCATGAATTGTACCTTGATCTGGCAGCGTTCGGCACTGGCTGCATGCTACAGGAAGAGGCTGCTGGTCCCGGCGAGGACTACGACGGGCTTACATTTTCAGCGCACCCAATTCAGTCGTATCTAATCGAAGAGAACCATAATGGTCAGGTGGACTCCGTGTGCATCAAGCACATGATGACCGCTAACCAGATTGCCGGGAAATTCGGTGAATCCGCCATGACTTCTGAGCAGAAGTCTGCGCTGACCAAAGACCCGCTGTCTCAGTTCGAGATCTTGCACTGGGTTATGCCGCGTGACACTGGCCGTTCTAAGGGCGACGGCTATACCGAAGACGCCTCAAAGATGGGCTTCAAATCATGCTGGGTTGACCGCTCCCAGGAAACCATAATACGGGAAGGAGGCTATCAGGAATTCCCGTTTACGGTATGCCGCTGGAGCAAGTCCACTGGCGATTTATACGGAAGAGGCCCTGGGGACACGGCTCTCAGCGATATTGAAGTATTGAACGAGGCCACCCGCCTTGAGTTGAACGCCTGGGCCAAGACAATCGATCCGCCGATACTGATTGAGGACGATGGTGTAATCGGCAAGGTCAACATGCGTCCCGGCAAGCCCACCGTGGTCAGGGATGTAGAGCGGTCTGTCAGGCCGTTCCAGAACAACGCCAATATGAATTTCAACCAGATCAAGCTGGGCGAATACCGCGACACCATCAGGCAAGCCTTCTTTGCCGATCAGCTGGAACTTCCCAATCGCGGCTCTGCTGAGATGACGGCGACGGAAATCCAGGTCCGCTATGATCTCATGCAGCGCGTACTAGGCCCAACCCTTGGCCGTCTGGAGCGAGAGCTTCTTGAGCCTGTGATCTGGAGAACCTTCAAGATCATGGGCCGTAGGGGCAAGATCCCGCCACCGCCGCCAGAGATGGGCGACGTACTTGATATCAATGTCCGTTATGTCGGCCCCCTCTCCCGCGCTCAGAAGCAGGCCGAGATCAACGCCTTTATGACCTTCCTGCAAGAAGTCGGCATGGTGTCCCAGATGAAGCCGGAAGTTCTGGACAACATCGACGGCGATGCCGCTATTCGCTGGCTGCATAGCCACCACGATCTGCCTGCCATTGTCATGGTTGAAGACAGGATAGTACAGCAACGCCGCGATGCCAGAGCCAAGCAGCAAGAGGCCCTTGCCCAGCAGCAGTTCCAAAGCGCCGGGGCGCAGGATACCAAGGCCATGGCAGAGGCCGAAGCCAAGATGCAGCAAGCTGGTGCCACGCAGCAGCAGGCAGCAAGCGAACAACAGCCTGAATAGTTGGAATGACGAAATATACAGAAAGGGAGATAGCTAGTGCTTATGCGCGTTTATTTGGCGGCGAAACGGGCATGGTCGTCCTTGAAAACATGGTTTCTAAATATCAAAGACGAAGTAGCTTTGTTCGTGGAGACCCATACGAGACGGCTTTTAAGGAAGGTGCGCGGTCAGTAATTCTGCACATCAGGGCCATGGTGAAAAAACACGGCCCGGACAATGATTTGGAAAGGTTGATCGATGAATGAACAGGTTTCCGAAACAGTTTCCTCAGAGGCGGCGCAGGCTCCAGTAGCCGAGGCGGCTCAAACTCAGTCGGAACCCGGCTGGAGAGACGGACTCTCTCAGGAAAACAGGGACCACGGCGCGATCAAGGACTTCAAGACGGTTGACGATCTGGCTCAATCGCATATCCACGCTCAGAAAATGCTTGGATCTTCAGTGCAAGTCCCCGGTGAACTCGCCACTCAGGACGATTGGAACAAATTCTACACCAAAACAGGCCGGCCACAGGACGCAAATGCTTACGACTTCACTGTCGTCAAGGCTCCAGAGGGCTTCACTATAGCTGATGAGCTTGTTTCCGGGTTCAGATCAGCCGCTCATAACAGCGGTCTTAACCAGCAACAGGCTTCCAATCTGATGGATTGGTACGTCAAGGCGTCTCAGGGCCAGCTTCAGGCCGCACAACAGCAGACTGCGACGGCAAAGCAGGCCGCTACGCAGGCATTGCGTGAGGATTGGGGCGGTGACTACGACAGAAATGCACAGGCGGTAAACACTGCCCTGAATAGGTTCTTCCCCGAACATCTACAGCAACAGATCATGGAGGTTGCATTGACCAACGCTGATTTTGCCAAGGCCCTGTCGGATATCGGCTCCCGTATGGGCGAAGATACCACGGCTGGTATTAAATCCGCATCGACCAGCAAGGACCGGCGCTCTGAAATCGAGGCTGAACTGAAGACGCTGCGGCATGATCCCGATAGCGCCTATCTGAACGCGAGGCATCCCAATCACAATGATGAGATAACCCGCGTTGCCGCCATGCTGGACGAGCTTAACGAGTTGCCGGAATGAGTTGCGACAACTGCGATGATGCCTACCTGAACCTGCGTATTCAGGCTCTGCGGCTTGCCGTGGAGGCGTCATCGATCAGCCATAAAGTTGATTTCGAGGCGCTGGCAGACAGATATTTTGTGTGGCTTTCCAAGCCTTCTGCTAAAGCACATAAAAAAACTGTAAAAAAACAGTTGACCTGACTCTGCGATAGTGGCAAAAATACAACATCGGGTAACCTATTGGTCCGATAAACGGCGGTAACCCGCTCGTCGGCGCACGTAAGCGCAAGTCTGAGGTCCGGCATGAGTTGGGCAACCTTTGGCAAGAACCCCTTAATTCTTGTTGGAGGATGCTATGTCCACTCAAGTTGGAATTGCTCATGTACAGCAGTTCAAAAACAATGTGATCATGCTCTCACAGCAGCGGGACTCCCGCCTGCGTGGGGCTGTTCGCACCGACCCAGATTTCCTCAAAGGGAAGTCCGGGTTTTACGAGCGCATCGGCGCTACCGCCGTTGTGAAACGCACCAGCAGGCATGCCGATACTCCGTTAGTCTCGACTCCCCATTCCAGGCGTCGGGTAACGATGGACGATTACGAATGGGCTGACCTGATTGACCGGCAGGATGTCATCCGCATGATGATCGATCCAGAATCGCGCTATGCAAAGAATGCTAGCTCGGCAATGGGCCGTCAGATTGATGATGTCATCATTACTGCCATGGGCGGATCTTCGTATGCCATTGATGAGGATGACGCGGCCAGCGCCGTGACTTTCCCAGCTGGGCAGAAGGTTGCTCATGCTTCCGGCGGATTGACCGTGGCTAAAATTCTCGCAGCCAAGGAAGTCCTCTGGGCTAATGAGGTCGATGATAATGAGCAGATGTTCATTGTCTGTGCCGGTAAGCAGATCAGTGATTTGCTGAACACGACTGAAGTCAAAAGTTCCGATTACAACACCGTCAAGGCCTTGGCCCAAGGTGAAATATCAGACTTCGCTGGCTTCACGTTCATTCGTTCGGAACGTCTCTCGAATGATGCGACTCCAAGTCGCCTCGTCTATGCGTTCCTGCCGTCTGCCATCGGTCTAGCTATTGGCGATGATGTCACCACCCGCGTTTCCGAGCGTGATGACAAAAGCTATGCGACTCAGGTCTATCTTTCGATGTCTCTAGGCGCGACGCGTGTAGAGGAAGAGAAGATCGTCCAAATCGCATGCAACGAGTAGAAGGAGAATAGATCATGGCTACTGTCTACTCAGTACAAAAGACGGCATGGGATCAGACTATCCCGTCTAAAAAGACCAAGCCAAATGAGTTGGCTGGTCGCATGCGAGTTGCTTACGCCACTTATGAGGCCTCCTCCCTGGCCATCAGTGACGTAATTGAGATGTTTAATCTGCCTAATGGTGCGCGGATTATGGGAGGGCGTCTGTTTAACGATGCCCTCGCGTCATCCACCACTCTTTCGGTTGGTTATGCTGCTCATACCGACTCTTCCGGCTCAGCCGTTACCGCTGCTGCCGCCGCCTATCTTGCGGCGACCAGCACTGCTAGCGCAGGAGCCAACGACATTGCCGCTACCCTTGCTTTGGGTGCTACCTCGGAATTGGATGCCAACGAGTCTGGCGTTCCGATTACCGTGACTATGGGCGGCGCAGCAGGCACTGGTACGATCACGTTGCGTATTGACTACGTGGTTGACTAATTCTCAGTGCAGTCGGAGAGCGGGGGCAGGTTGCAGTCCTGCCCCCGCAACTCGCCGTTAAAGGAGCGTCTTGATGGCCGATTCAGAAGTTGAAATCTGTAATCTTGCTTTGACCTATCTGGGCGACAGCCCGATAACTGCCCTCACAGACAACACCGATAGAGCGCGGGCCTGCAATGCCAACTATGCAAATTGCCGGGACCAGGTGCTTCGTATGCACCCATGGAATTCGTCTCTTTCGCGGGCGGCTTTGGCCGCATTAACGGACAGCCCTACGTGGCAATGGTCCTATCAATTCACCCTGCCTACAGACCCTTACTGTTTACGTGTTCTTGAAGTCGAAGATCTTGACGACAGGGAGTGGGCCGTCGAGGGCCGCGTCCTGATGGCTGACCAGAGTACCGTAAATATCAAGTACATCAGCCGCATAACAAGCGTCAGCGACATGGACCCGCTGCTTGAGGATGCCGTAGCGGTCAAGCTGGCGCACACCATGGCTTTCCGCATTACAGGCTCCGTTCAGAGGCAGACCGAATTAATGCAAACCTTCCGCCTTGTTTTACGAGAAGCGCGGCAGATGGATGGTCAGGAGGGTACGCCACCGGATATCTATTCCGATCACTTCGCCGCAGTCAGATTTGGCACTAACTTCTCTTCTGATTGGAGAAAGTGGACGAGTTAGCATGGCACGGGTAAATGCCATACAGACGAATTTTACCGGTGGTCAGATCAGTCCCCGGCTCTTTGGCCGTGTTGACATTGACAGTTACCGCAATTCCGTAAAGACATTGACTAACATGGTGGTCTACCCGCAGGGCGGTGCTGGGCGTCGGTTCGGCACTATGTATGTTGGGGAAGGCAAGGACTCAGCCGCTACTACTGATAGGAAGTTCCGGCTTGTCCCGTTCGAGTATTCAGACACTAACGCATACTGCCTTGAATTCGGACACAACTACATCAGATTTTATGCTCAATCTGCACAGGTCGTTTCTGGCGGGTCGGCTGTAGAGGTCACCACCACATATGCACATACGGAACTTGATGATCTGCAATTCGCCCAATCTGCGGACGTGTTGTATATCGTACATAGGTCGCATCCGCCGCGCCAACTTGTTCGCAATTCGGCAACTTCTTTTACTCTTTCAGATGTCGTGTTTGTTGACGGTCCTTATCTTGACGATAATACAACGTCTACTACCATAGCCGCATCTGCGACTACCGGCAGCATTACGCTCACGGCGTCTGCATCTCTGTTCACCTCCGACATGGTTGGTGCATTCTTCCGCATTACCAACGGAACGGCGGGGTATGTAGAGATTACTGCCGTCGCCAGCGGTACGTCAGCCACCGCTACCGTTAAAGATACGTTGGGCGGTACGTCAGCCGTTACCACTTGGCGAGAGGGCGCATTCTCTGACGAGCGCGGCTATCCCGGTTGTGTGACGTTCTTTGAGCAACGGCTGTGTCTTGCGGGTTCTACCCACAGGCCCCAGACCGTGTGGGCGTCCAAGGTGGACGATTATGAGAACTTTACTCCCGGAGCCAACGACGATGACCCGATACCGTTCACCATAGCGGCCAACAAGGTCAATGTGATCCAATGGCTTAGTCAGGCCCGTAATTCTCTGTTTATAGGCACTGTGGGCGCTGAGTGGCAGGTTAAAGGCACAAACAACGCGGCTATTACCCCCAGCAACATCATCGTGCGCCAGCAGACCTCCGAGGGATCTGCGCGTGTGCAGCCCGTGCCCATCAAGAATGCGCTTCTATTTGTCCAGCGCAGCGGCGAGAAACTGCACGAAGTCACCTTTGATTTCCTGACCGATAGTTTCCAGGCTCCCGATCTCACCCTGCTATCCGAGGATATAACCTCTGGCGGCATTACCCACATCGATGCCCAGCGTACTCCCGACCCGATCATCTGGGCTGTCCTGTCTGGCGGTACTATCGCCGCCATGACCTACCAGCCAGATCAGAAGATCCAGGCATGGCATGCACACACCATTGGCGGCACGGGGACCGTGGTGGAGAGCGTTGCTGTGATCCCGAAGGATATCACGGCTGGCATTTATACAGATCAAGTGTGGCTGGGCGTAAAGCGCACGATCAACAGCGCCACAAAGCGGTATGTTGAATATATCGACTCCACCCTGAACACTGATTGCGCCCTGGTCTATTCGGGCGTCTCTACGAGTAGCCTTTCCGGCCTGTCGCATCTTGAAGGCGAGACTGTCGCCGTTAAGGTTAACGACGCGCCGCAGCCCGACAAGACCGTATCCAGTGGCGCTATAGCCATCTCGCCCGCTGGCACGGCTGCTGAAGTCGGCCTGCCCTATACGCATACCCTGACGACGCTGCCGCCAGAGTTCGGCGCACAGGCTGGGGCATCCCTGTCGAGGCTGCGCCGTATACATGAGGTCGTGCTGTACCTCAGAGCCTCCAGCGGAGGTCTTATTAATAACGACGACATTATCTACAGATCGTCAGCTGATGACATGGGAGCGGCGTTGCCGCTGTTCACCGGCACTTTCCGTTATACGCCAGATGACAGCTGGGACCGTGATGGGAATATCACCATATCCGGTTCGCAGCCCCTGCCCTTCAACCTTACTGCCCTGATCATGGGCACCAGCGTTAACGAGGGATAACGCCATGCCTCTTCCCGCCATTATAGCCGGAACCGCACTCGCCGTCAGTGCCTTCTCTTCCTTCAGGGCCGCTAGCGCCCAGGAAGAAGCCGCCGATATTCAAAGCGCCGGGGCACAAGAACAGATCGCGCTTGTCAAAGAAGCCGCCAAGATCGAAACAATTTCAGATGTGGAAGCTGCCACATCCCTGAAGGAAAAAACCGCCCTTGATTTCAAGATCATAGACAGGAGAGAGGCTGAGATTCTTACTGCGTTCAAATCCAACGAGGAGCAGCATCTTAAAAATACCAACCTACTGAGCAGTCAGGGCAAGGTTGCCTTGCTGCAAAAACAACGTGAGACGGCCCGCGCTGCAAGCACGGCTAAATCACGCGCAGCTGGCGCTGGCGTTTACGCGGGTGGCGGCGCTACCGCAGAAGTCGCAAAGGACTTGGCTGTCGAAGGCGCTCTGGAGAGGGCCAGGATCAATCTTCAAATACGGCAAGCACAGCAACAGCTGGATGACCAGATTAGCGATTCACGGCATGACGCCTTCATAGCATTGCAGAATATTGCCGCTGATAGAGAGACGCTTGCCTTTAACTTTAATGTCGCTTCGCGGCAACAGGAGTTGGCCGTGTCTCTGCGTGAGATCGAACGCGAGTCCAAGATCACCTCTCTTGAAAGCGGGTCGCAGGTTATCCAGGCCGGTGTTCCAAGCCCGACCCTTGCCGCATTCGACACCGCGCTCCAGGGCCTTAGTAGGATGAAATGAGGTTAATAATTTATCATGCTGCGAATTCCTAAAGGCCAAGTTTTTAATGCCGGTAGCCCTCTCCGCAGAGAGGAGGCTAGCCTCACCGGTATGCAGATACCACGGCGCGGCAGACCGGAAGTCCCGTACAATCAGGGCACTAATATAGCGCTATCCATAGCTGGCATTGCCGGTAAACAAATGCGCGCAGACCAAGCCCTTGAACAGGAGAAGTCTGACGCAGAGATCACTCTCGCGTACAGGAAGGAGTTTGAGCGCAATGTAGTCGAGAACGATCAAAACCCGGAAGAGTGGGACAGCAACGCCAGGGCCAAGGCCGACGAAAAGGCAACTGAAAAACTCTCAAGCGGTAACCCGCTTACAAACTTTCTACTGTCTCCGCTTGGTGATGTGGACGAAGAAAGGTCTTCGCATGCGAAGGCATTAATAAACAGACTGTCTGGCTCCGCACAGGCAGAGATCCAGAAGGGTCGGCTTAGGGCCACTATTCGGAGATACCAAGACGCCGGTATTATACAACTGGAAAGCCTGCGAACGGAACTCAATGCTATCGAAGGTGCGGGGGAAAACGCTGAAGCGGCGATTCAGGATATAGGCTCAAAGCATTTGCAGCGTTTGTTGGTCAAAAACGAGGCGTTGGATAAGAGCTTTCTGCCCCCCGACAAAAAAACTGAATTAAAAAACAAACAAGTAGTGGAAGTGTTTTCCGCAGTTACCAACCGCATGATAGAAAAATGGCCTCATAGAGCCGAAGCAAACGCTAAATTTGTATCCGATCTATATGATGAGCATGAGATTTCGCTTAACTTAGCCCCGCAGGTCCGCAGGACAATGGTTCAGGCCGCTATGTCCCGCCGAGCCGAATTGGAGGCATTCCAAAAAGATAACATCGGTCAAAGTTCAAATGTGCTCCTTGTAGCCGTCACCGATGCGAGTCAAGTATTGGACAAAGCCAAAGGCGAAAGGGAGATTTCCGATGCGTTAGGTAATTTTCGGAAGGCTATCCATGATGCCAGAAACGCGACGCACACAACGGTAGATGGCGACAGGGCATACCTGTTCAAAAACCACCAAAGACTTGATGCTTTGGAAAAGACGGCGATGTTGCAAGTATTCACGCCATTGATGCACGAAATGATCACGATACTTGATAAGAAATCCGCAGATCAAGATGCCGACCCGCGCAATCCTGACAAGCAAGATAACGCAGCAAAATATTTAGCAGACTGGCTTGTTCAGCCCAACATCTCTGCGATGATAGAATCGTTAGAATCTGTCGCTCCGGTAGTAATGTCCCGTATGAGGTTTGCCTGGAACTCCAGTGTAGCCAAGGAGTCGGAGGCTACCGCAAAGATCCAACGCAGAATTGATATTAAAGATTCCGAATCTTCAGTAGCGAATGCGTTCACCCTCCTAGAACAGAGGTTCACTGCCAAGGCCGAGGAAATATCGGGGCTGGATGAGCACCTCCAAAGGTCCGCTTTAACTGCGTGGCTTGAGGGGGACTTCGGGAGTTGGCGACGGGCAGCGCTGGTTAAATTGACGCCGACCTTGGGCCATGATGGCGCACTGGAACATGTGAATACCTTCACCGCGAAACTTGGCGACCATGTTAAAAACCATCTAAAGATTCAGGATATACTTAAAATATCCGCGAATGCGGGAAACCCCGGCCATTCCCTATCCAGCCTTTCTAATGTGTTTCAGGCCGTCATGGGTCCGTCTCGTTCGGCGCGTAGGATCGAATATGGACAGGAGACGAAAGCGCGTATTGCAGCCGAGAAAGCGAAAGCGGCTAAGACTACTCAAGATCTTTTTAATATGGTCGGTGATACGATCAAAAAAGGAGATAGGATTTCGCCCGCCCTCGCGGACCAATTAACCGCCGCTATCGAACGGCAAGTAAATGCTGGGGACATCCTTCCTGAACAGGCCCAGCACGGCAAAACATTTGTGAAAATCGCCCAAGAGGCCAATAATCGTGGCGATGATGCCAGAGAAGTTTTGCGTTCGCAGGTATCTAGTTCAAACCCCATAGATCTAAAGGCTTTGGAAAATGCCCGTGCAGACTTGGTCAGTATCTCAAGTAACTTTGTAGCGAAAGAGCGGGGAGATTATTCGGGACTTGGAGACGATTTCTCCCCCGAAAATGTTGCCAAAGTCGAACGGGCTGACGCTCAGGCGACTGACCGGATCAATACTTTATTGGCGGGTATGAAAAATATCAAAGGCGGCTCTGATATTTACAACGCCTTCAGTACGCATATAGCAAATCAAATTGATACGATTGGTCTGTTGATTAACGCCGCCAGGGGCATGGGAGGATTGACCCCCCAACAGACTGAGAAGGTCATGGATTATGCGGGCTTTAACAAGACAGAGGCGGGGCAGGAAAAGACGAATTTTGAACTTGCATTAGCGAGGCCAAAAGGCCCGGAGAGACGTAATCTCCGAACCTTTGTTAGTACCGTCACGCCAGCCATTCCGGCAATTATTCCGGCGCTGAAAAGAATAGTGACAAGGGACAACCTTAGGCGAAGTCAGGACCAGGGTGCCAGCGATATTGTGCAATCTGTGCGGTTCGCGGCGCAGCTTGCGGAGTCTTACACTTCACATGGTCGTAGTGATGACTTCCTGAATAAAGCCAGAACTGCATTAATTTTTGCCACGGGGCAGGAGGCATCAAAAGACGACGTAGAGGGTTTTGCCCGCCGTTTGATCGATGCTATGGAAGATCCTGAATTGCAGAATTTCTTCTCCTCGCAGACCGCTGACCAATCACTTCAGAACTCCATCTATGCGAGAGCAACGGAGGCGGGGCTAGATGTGCGACAGGTCGTAGAGGATCATTTCAATAAGGTGTTCGGTTACTTTGGTAGCTTGAAAGCTATCGGGAGTATGAGTTGGGACGATGGGGCTAGGGCTGAAATTGAAGATATCATAGGACACGACGTTATAATTGACGATGCTGTAAATCGGCTTCGCTATATGTTAACTGACCCCAAAGAAGCCGTGGATGCCGAACTCATAGGTAAGAAACTTGACCTTATCCGCACTCGCGAGACCGGCAACGGCTCATGGGGGCTGACAGCAGTACATAGGCCGATAAAAAAACGGTTCGGTTTATGGGGAGGGCATCCTGAGTTTATAAGCGAATACAAACTAACAAGATGGCCGCTGGAACTTCAGTTGCCAGACCGGCTGAAGGGCGTCTGCGAGGGTATCTCTGATAAATTCGGCGGCTCAACAAATATCAAACGTAATTGTCTTGGCGAACTTTCTAACGCCATGATAGCGCTGAATTTTATCAAGTCTTCTGGAGAGGCGTTCCAGGGTGGGGATACGGACAGATCGCTAGAATGGCTTAGGCTGCAACTACCCGCATCAACCATTGGCTTGATGTTCCAGCATGTCGGGCCCAATGGCGTCAAGGCGTTCCTTGATGAAGCCAATCAGTACACGAACAAATACTGGAAGTCAGAAATATTGCATACTGTAGCGGATGCTTTCAAAAGCCCCAGAGGCTTTGGCGACACTGATAAGGCTCCCAAAATCCCTGTTACGGCCATGCTTGGTGCTATCCCCCTAGAATTTAAGCCGAGTATATTTTCTCCACCCGGAGAAAACTCGGATATTTCCGGCGTACGCACTGTGCCTTTTGGCAACAAGGCTGGCTGGAGAGGGGCCAATGGTCTATGGCCCATGCGCGACAACAACGGCAAAATTGTTAACCGTGTTGTTATCATGGCAAGGGGAGTCGATGTCCCCTATGGCGTTCCTGGCGAACTTCACGAAACAAGTAAAAACATAGAAAAAAGAGGGCTAGCGGAGGGCGTAGCTATCACTTCGGCTATTAAGCGCCGCACTGTGGAATTTAATATGTCTATGCCCAGTGCTAATGGCAAAAATCCTGACGGGCCAGGGGAAGCCTTTACACGCTCTCTTATCGAATTGGCGAACTAATGGCACGGTTTTCACCATACGATAGCGGATCATATATCGGCGGGTCTGCGTTAAATTATAGACCGCCGACGAATCTAGGGCTAACACCCGATGAGACGCAGCCATTCGCCCGCACTTTTGGGGCGATGCTAAATCTTGAAAGTCCTATTCTTAGCTATTCCATAAACAGCGCCTTTGGCCTGAATGAGGATATCCAGGGAGATCCCGCGTTCAATTCTCTTGACCGCATGGTCCAAGACAGCGATCTGCACTACTATCAAGTGCTGAAGGACGCCAAAAATGAGGACCATTACAACCGGCTAAAGCTGAAGGCTGATTGGGAAAGCGACCAAAGACAGACCCTGGCTAATGTCGGCATAACAGAAAACCTCCTTGCTGGCCTTGCAGTCGGCATGGTTGACCCCCTTAATCTCGCTGTTGGCGCATTCACGGGCGGTGCTGGCACGTTGGGCGGCGCTGCATTTAGATCCATCGCCTCCGCTCTTGTCGTCACGGGCACGAATGAGGCCTTCCTGCAACAAACTCAGGTCACACGCACGGCTGAAGAAGCGGCCATGAATGTTGTTGGTGACATGATTTTCAGCACTGCCCTTGGTATGGGCGGTTATGGTATAGCCCGTAAATTTGGGGCCAATCCTGAAAAAATAAAAAACGGCCTTTACAACGAATCCGAGATGGCCGCTGTTGATGAGCATGGGTTGCCCTTCGGCGGCGGTAGGGGGCCTGATACAGCCAAAAATCCGGGCGACCCAGGTTGGGCCAACGATCTGCAAGCTCGTCCTAGTGATGAGTATGCCGGGACAATATCTATAATTGATCGTCCGGCAGGAGTGCTCATAAACGAAAAAACCGGGAAGAGTACCGGCGCTTCATTTAACGAAAATGATTGGACAATTTATTACGACAAAATGCGCCTGGAGGAGATGTATGATGAGCACAGTTGGCGTACGCCTGATGTTGAAGGTGTAGAGCCATTACAAGACTCAAATTTCCCCACCTATGAGCACTTCCATGATTTCGTGATGGAGCACGAATACCATCATACAAGACATAGGCAGATGGAGGGGGAAGCTGATGCTGTTTTCGAAAACAGAATAAATGCCCATTCCCTACGAACGAACCGCTTGAATTCCCGTATGGGCGTTGATCATCGTCCCATTACGTTAGCTGAACATGAAGCCAGCTATAATAATATAAAGAACGAATTCGGCGCAGATGCTGCGCGACAAATGAAAAGAGAAGGTGCGTTTGGACGGGCTTTTGATGAGGAGAGCGATAACTTCATCCCCGAAGCAAAACGGGCCGGTCCAGATATAATGCCTACCGAGGATGTTATCCGCCACCACAACGACGAGATAGAGGCCGAGAAAAAAGCATCTGAAGGGGTACGCACCTCCAACAAGACGGAGCACGGCCTTCGCCATAATCAGCTTCTTCACGGCATGGCATGGTCAACAAAACTTGTCAAAGCGCTTGGCCTTGAAAATCTCAAATTCAGCCCGATGCTCTGGGGCATGGCGTCACACAATGCTGCCACAAGGCTTTACACGATACTGCTAGTCCCGACGCCCGTGAATGTAGGCAACACGTTGGGCGTTGCCACAGCCAAGAGTGTGGAGACATTTCGTAACGACAGAAGGGGCGAGATTGTAGCCGCTCTTAATGGTGTCGAAAAATCGTACATGGAGCTTAGGCTTGGTAAAGAACTGTCTGAGCAGCCTTCTGCCGGGGCTGTTCTTAAAGAGGCCGCTCTCTCTCAATTCGAGCGAGTGCGGAAGCAAAACGAAAACGACCCGCTCCGCTATATCCATATCTTCAACAAGGAAGTATCCCGCGCCGTAAGGTCTGGCGATACCCACGATAACCCCCATGTAGCAAAAGCTGCGAAGGCCATCAGGGAAGCCATAAATAAGGTGACCAAGGATGCCCAGGATCTTGGTCTATTCAAGGGTGACACAGCCGTCGCCCTGGATCTTATGGGCGCGCAAAGTTATCTGCCGCGAATGATTTTGCATGACGTGATTGATAACAACATAGAGGAATTCATCAATGTCGTAGTTGCATGGCAACGCGCACACATTTCAGTGATACCCGACAATTTGGATGACAAATTGGCGATTGCTATACGTTCCGGTAATGCGGAGCAGCATACCGCTATTATTAGAAAACAAGCTCTCAGATTGGCCCGTAAATTAAGCGGCGTCGAGGATTATGATATCGAAGCCACGGATATAGCCGGTTCCATGAAGGGCCGCTCTATCTGGGTGGACGACAATGTGCTTGCTGGCGACAATACGAAGTACGGCGGCAGCGGACATTCGTTCCTTGAGAACGATGTGAATGCCATTATGAAAACATGGATGCCGCAAATCCACACGGATATAGAACTTACCAAGCAGTTCGGCAGTGTTGATATGGCGTTACAGTTTCAAAATGTTCGCGCCATGGCGGTCAGGGACGCGGAAAAGAGTGGCGAAAGCGTATTCACCAAAACAATAGACAAGGGCGACAAAGAACCTCTTGTAGTTCAAACGACTAAAAACGCAGAAAAGGACATCGAAAAGCTATCCGCCATGCGGGATCAGCTACGCGGCGTTTATGCGCTTAGTTCTGACCCATTGGCTATATCGTCTCGCTCTGCGCGTCTGCTGACCGATTTCACAAACTGGGCGCTCATGGGTAACGTCATGGTGTCGTCAATCCCCGATGCTGGGCGGCTTGTCATGGTCAACAAGTTGCATGCCTTTAAGACATTGCAACTAGCATTCACGGACTTTCAAAAATTACGTGAGTCCATGGGAGATATGAGAGACACCTTCCGGGTTGGCTTTGAGATGGCCCTTTCATCCAGGGCGCAATCCCTGGTTCACCAGGGCGATATACCAAGATACTCCGCAATGGAGCGGGCCACAGGTCGCGGCACTGAAATTAACTTTATCGTTAACGGGCTGAACCCGTGGAATGCCGTGATCAAACAAGCTGCCGGTATAGCCACGGCCTCTAGGATGATCGATGATTTTAAACGCTACGCTGCGTTCCATGGCGACAAGCGTTATGGCAGTAACTTAAAGCCACTGTCGAATGTCGAGATGACAAAATTGAGCGCAGCCGGTGTGAATCAGGATATCGTAAAGCGGATCTTAGCTCTGCATGACAAATATGGCGAAAGGCATCGTGGCCTTGAAATGCCAAATGCGTCTCACTGGGATATGGATGACCCGGACTTTGATTTTGATATAGGCGAGGCACTGCTTTCGTTCAGAAGCATTATTCAAGAAGAGGTGGACCGGCAGATCGTTACCCCCGGTGCTGGCGATATTCCCCTGTGGATTAGAAAGTCTCCCATGGCAGACATTGTGGAGAAGAGCCTTCTTGGCAAGAGAATGTCTGCTGAAGAAGCTGCGAAATTTGGGCGGGGCGCTGAAGAAGGCGACCGGCCTGGACAGTTTGGTAAATACGGCACGGCGCGCAAAGAAGCTGCTGCCCTGTACCCTGCCCTCGGCCATGTTTTCGGGATTTACAAATCATTTATCGCCGGATCGTGGTCCAGGGTGATGATCCCCAGCCTGCAAAACAGGGATAGCGGTGAGCTTCTCGGCCTTACCACTATGCTCTTGCTTGGCGGGATGGCTAAAACCTTCAAAGATTGGAGCTATGATAGGCCAGGACCGCGTGATTTGAAGGATTTCCTTGTTGAGGGATTCGACCAATCAGGTCTTGGGTCATGGTTTATGTTCGCCAACTCTCAAGGCGAGGCCCTGCTAGATATCGGCTTACGCCCCTTATTAGGCATGCCCAGGTTTGACCCCAGCCTAAGATGGCAGACATCTACCGCACTTGGCGCAAATGTCGGCCAACTTCTACGCGGCGGCAGGGCTGTAGGCGATGTTGCTAATTATATTGGAGGGGGTGATTTTAGCTCGTCTTCAGCGACAAATATGTATAGACTGGCCCCATTCAACAGTCTCTTTTATCTCCGACTGCACAACCTGTTTAAGTTCCGAAATACTGCCGATGAAGTATTCGGGGCTGATGTTGCAGTCGGAGGCACTGGATGACTATATCATCTGCTACGAATAAAGTTTCATACAGCGGGAATGGCTCGACAACTGTCTTTGCCTACGGCTTCCCTATTACCGCTGACGCGGATCTTGACGTTTATATTAGAGCCGCTACCGGCACGGAAACTCTCCAAACCCTGACCACTCATTACACTGTCAGCGGCGCTGGGGGCGCTTCTGGCGGCAATGTCACGTTCGGTACTGCCCCGGTAAGCGGTACAACGGTTGTCATCCTGAGAGACATAGCGGCCACACAGAGCCTTGATCTGGTCGAGAACGACAGTTTCAGCGCCGAGAGCCTGGAAAACTCATTAGACCGCCTGACCATGATTACCTCCGATATTAAGGAGGAACTCACTCGTTCGCTCAAGCTGTCTCGCACCAATACGATGACATCGACGGAATTCACTACCAGTTCGTCAGATCGCGCCAGCAAGGTGCTGTCATTCGATAGTTCTGGTGAGCTAGCTGTTAGCCAGGAGCTTGGTGAGTTCCAGGGTGACTGGGCTACTTCAACCGCGTATGTGCTGCGCGATATCGTCAAAGACACCAGCAATAACAACATCTACATTTGCAATACGGCGCATACCTCTAGCGGCAGTCAGCCGCTCAGCGGCAATACTGATAGCGCAAAGTGGAGCTTGGTTGTCGATGCCGGTGCGGCTACGACATCAGCTGCTGCGGCTGTGGTCTCCGCGCAGCTGGCTGACGACTACGCTGTGAAAGTGGACGGTGCCGTTACTGGATCAGACTTCAGTGCAAAATCCTGGGCTGTAGGCGGCACTGACGTTACCGATACGGCGTCAAGAGGCCCCGCCAAAGAGTGGGCAATCAATCCCGAAGATCAGACAGTCGATGGCACAAGCTATTCCGCTTTACATCACGCCACGAAGGGCGCGGCCTCAGCTACAGCGGCAGCGGCGTCTGCCCAGCTGGCTGATGATTACGCTGTGAAGGTTGACGGCGTTGCCTCTGGCTCGGACCATTCCAGTAAAGCCTGGGCTGTAGGCGGCACGGGCATAACAGACACGTCTGGCAAAGGGGCTGCGAAAGAGTGGGCGACTGAAGTAGAGGACAACACAGTCGCTGGTGCTGGCACCTATTCCGCTCTGCATTACAGCGCCAAGGCAGAAGCATTTAAGGATACCGCCAGTACTAAAGCCACGGAGGCGGCTGCATCGGCTGCATCTGCCGCTGCGTCATCAGCTGCTGGTCTGCAATACACCTACAGCACGACCACAACTGACAGCGATCCTGGCAGCGGCATCATCCGGTTCAACCATGCTACACTGTCCAGCGCGACTGCTGCGTATATGGATGATGCTGACGCCAATAGCGTAGACGTATCGACCCACCTGCTGACTTGGGACGACAGTACAACGACCAGCAATCGCGGCACCATTAAGATGGTCAAGGTGGGAACGACCTCGACTTACGCGCTATACACCATAAACGGCGCTTCCACGGACGCTTCTGGGTATGTAAAACATGCGCTAGTTCATGTCGCGTCGAACGGTACATTTTCCGACACTGACACCGTCATAATCCACCATACCCGCAGCGGTGACACTGGGAGTTTCACGACTGGCGCGGTAGATCTCGACGGCGGGAAGCTGACGCTAGACGCCACAGGCAATAGCAGCATCCAGGCCTCATCGGACAACGTCATCGACATCGAAATTGCTGGTGCAGATGATTTCAGGTTTACCGCTAATACCTTCTCGGCGCTATCTGGATCAACGCTAAATATTGATAGTGGCGCTACAATATCAAATTCTGGTACTGCATATGGTTTTGATAATCTTCCTGCTTTTGCTGGAGTGCTTGAAGCCAATGCCGCTTTTGTAGATCAAGCTATATTTGGTCCTGCCGTAGATGGTATGCCCTG